>Ga0099825_1001566_pt1 | contig 29426 bp, 9 predicted proteins | sample SiratroredBW_FD_76838 | JGI IMG/M metagenome (GOLD analysis project Ga0099825, IMG submission 76838) | Root nodule microbial communities of legume samples collected from California, USA - Siratro red BW | ecosystem: Host-associated > Plants > Roots > Nodule | place: USA: California | collected...
ACTCCATGTTTTTCTCCATGTTTTATGCAATGGGCTCCACTCCATGTTTTCCTCCATGTTTTATGCAATGTCTTAAGAAGGTGGGACCCACTCTTCACAAAAGGGAGCTTTATCTTTGACACATTAGTCATACACTTGCCTAACTCTCAAGTGGTGAGATGTTTGAAATACCCCAAAAATATATCAATAATCTTTGAATGTATTGTCTGGTTTGACATTAAAATCTTCTCTTAATCTTGGTTTACAAGCATAAAAAAAGATACTTGACAATGTAATAGGTGACAATCTGACAGTAAAAAAAAAACACTTTGAAGTGTACTAATAGTGATATGGTTTGGTGCAGTACCTATAACGGGTGACAATGCGGTGAAGGAAGACAGAGAGCACCACTCTGGCAAGCTCATAACCAGGGCAAAGACGTGGCCCTCCTCCAAAGGGGGTATATACATTCCCAGGGCTAGTTGCTTCTGAGTTACTCTGCAGTTTTACGTATAAGTAAACAACTGATAGATACAAATCTAAGGATAATTCAACATAGAGTAATGAATTATGAGAGAGAGAGAGAGAGAGAGAGGGACCTGCCATCTCCATGGATTGAAGGTGCGCGCATCTTTGTAATGATCAGGGTTTAGATGTACGGCACGAAATGAAGCAAAGACTCTCCATCCCTTTGGAATAGTGTAACCTATTTTTATTGCAAGGGAAGAATTAAATTGTGATATAATTTGCCTCTATATATAATTGGTAATTTGTAGTTAGTAGTTGATACCTTTTATGTTTATGTCTGTCATTGCTCTTCTAAATATCCCACCAATTATGTTTGCCACCCTCAAAGTCTCATTCACAACCTATATTGTGCACAAGATCAATAATAATAATGAAAAACTTGATAGAACCTGTTTGTGCCTTTTGAATCTGTAATTAATCTTTTTTTTTATGCAGCTGAATTAGAGTTCATATATTCTTACGCATTGAGTAAATGCCATTGATTTGTAATCTGTCCACTCCAGCAATTCTTCTGGGTGGCTCTTCTTGGCTCTGATTTGATCATGCTCTTCCTGCCCAAACAATACAAAGAAATAAGTTATATTTTATGTATGGTTTAATGCTATTAATTGAAGTTGTGCAGAAGCAAAAGAAAGTTATGCTGTGGTAACAGTGGGACCAAATCACTGATAATCAATCATCTTTCACTTAATATGGACCATATGATCATAATTATCCTTGAAATCAGCATAACGCGATTTAAGTTACAGTGGCATGGGAGGGGACCGGATACATAACTCTGCAGCAAAATAGAACCGGTTTTCCAACCTAACGTGTGAAATGGCGCATATGCCCCTTAGTTCACAGTCCGGTCAAAATGCATAGTGTGATCACTGGTGAGAGAATATTTTTCTCTGAAGTTTTGCGATGACAAATTGAGAATTGGCAGCAAAACTACGAAGCGTGCAGTTCGGGTCTAATAATTTTGTCCGTTGGTTCCAAGAATTTGACTGTTCATACCGCTTTTAACTTTGACCATGTCTCCACATAATGAGCTCATTAATTTCTATAATAACGTCGTTAACCGATAAAAACATTCTTTTAATGTTGTCACCATATCGAGAATAACAATAGAAAACTGCTGACAATTTAAAGACCAACCTACTTATTCATATCAACTTTGAGTAAAGAGAAAGTTTAGGAATCAATTTTTATGTTTGAGTATAAAAAGATTAATTACTATTAGCCTTTAGAGATATGTGATTAGTTTTAAATGTTTGGTTAACTTTGAAATTATGTAACACACATTAAATGTTTGATTAACGTTGAAATTATGTAACACACCTACCCACCAATGGCCTCGGTTGATGATTGTCCCATGGAAGCCAATGCATGAGTTACAAGTTTCAACTGTATTAACCGCGTTTGAAAGTTTAGGGAGACAGGCTTTGAGCACAAGCAAGTTTCGATTTCAATCCAACTATTAGACGTGCACAAAACAACAAAACCACCCATCAAATCTTTTGCTTCCCTTGTCTTCCCCTCTCACCGTCAAAACAAACCTCTCTCTACAACTTTTTTCCAAAAATAAATAGTAAGTTTGATTAGCCATTTACGTCCCAAGACATTAAGTTTTTCTTTTCACTTTAACTATGCATTCGTAATAAATAAATAAATGTGAGTGCAGGCAAAAATATAGGTCAATCTAGAGTAGGGAAATGGTGAGTATAGAGATAACGAAAACGAGATTTGAAAGGAGACCACACCACATGAAGGGTGGTCATGGACATGGACATGCACACGATGGTGGGGTAATCTAAGGAAGGAGCTACATCTATATGGTCCACCACCCTAGCTATGCATATGTTTACAAATCCATTAGAAATATCGAAAAATAGAAGAAAAAAAATATAAGACACATAAACGATGGTTAATAGTTGACGTTTATGTCTGACGTACCTTGAGTTGTGACAATGCTAGAGGAGTCTCCGTGAGGAACTTGACGGCAAGAGTCATTATGGTGGAGGTGGTTTCATAACCGGCGACGAGCAAAGCCAACATAAAATCCACTATTTCCTCGTCGGAAAAGTGGTTGCCGGAGGCCAACAATGCCCCTAGCATGTCATTCTTTTCCTCCTTTTCTTTTCTTCTCTCCCTCACTATCAACGTTAATGCCTCTGCCACCTTCGTCCTAGCCTACACCATCAAAAAAATATTTATAATTCATTACTATGTTATCTTATTTAAATATATTAGAGAAATTAAAGAGCATGCATGCACCTTGATGGCTCTGCGGTAGGTGGTGGAAAAGAGTGGCAATGGAAGAGTGAAAAACCCTTCGATCACAAGAACGTACTCTTTCCTTAGAGTCTCAGTCCATTCACCTGGATCAAAGCTCATCAACTGCTTCACTGTCAACTCAAACGTTATCTGCAAGTAATCCAACCCAGCTAATTAATCAATTTTTTATTAATAATTATACGAGTACATGTGCCCCCCATACATATAACCATAAAATATAATATTCAATAACATGTCACATGAACAACAAAACCATACATGTGCATGCTAAGTTATAGTTTATATAGGGAATGATTAATATTCTTCTGCATCCGTAAACCCATTGTAGTTAACGTGGGGCCTCGAACGCACGGAATAGGACACATTATACCAAACCATGGAATCTGAGTCACCAACTCCAGTTCCTTTTCCATCACGTAAATCACACTCACATGCTAAACATCAACCCACAAACTATTAACTAATCCAACTTTTCAGCACCAATCAACCAAAAAAGTAAACAATGGAATAAAATACAAGTTAGAACCAAAAGGGAAAAATAGACAGACAACAACACCCCTGATGAACTTTGAACTCAATAAACAAAACAAAGAAAATCTCAGATAAACATTATGAGGCGCCAACACCTGGTCCACCACCTCCCCGATATCATTCACGATCATATCATGGTGGCAAGTGATACATTTCACAGATTTTGGGAAAGCTAAATCAAATTCATTACATCTTACATGTGAAAATATTTTAGTTATCGACAGCATTGGAAACAAATAGAAATCTTGTTTGAATAAGATAAAATCGTTATAAACTATAAAACTCTTACAATTGATAACATTGTTCCAGCTCAAACTCGACTGTTTGAACCGTAACAACCTCGTATCAGTTGAGTGAAGTCACCGAGAAAAAAAAAAACGAAAACATCGATAATATTAATAACAAGCTAACCTTTTTGGCTTCTTCCATGAGAAAAACCCGGTCGGACCAGGAATCGAGGTTGAGCCGGATGAGGCGGTCTATGTCGACGAGCAAGTGATTCTTGATGATGGAAGAGTTGGCGAAGCTCATGGTGAGGGAGTGCATTCTCTTGTGGAGAGAGCCCTTCATGAGAAGCAGAGAGTGTTTGCCAAGGAGGTTGGATATGGAACCGGGGTAGCTGCATTCGAAGAGTTTCCCTTCGTTGAGGAGAATGAAGCGGTTGATCTCGGGGTCTGCGGAGAAGACGGTGGGTTCGCCGAAGACGTGGGTGGTGAAGATTGGACCGTAGCGGTGGACGCGGTGGTCGATGAACGGCTCGGGGTTGTCGGTCTTGTAGGCTGATATGAGCTGCAGGGTCTCCCCGGCGAAGGGGAGACCGAGGGTTCCCGGAGGGAGGCGGAAACGGAGACGGCGGTAGCGGGACCGGCGGTGGAGGAAAAGGAAGAGGGCGGAGATGAAGAGAAGAATGAGTGGTGTGGTGAAAGATGCCATTGAAGTAATAATATGAGAGTGATGTTACTGTGTATGTATATGTGTGTCTATATATATATATAGAGAGAGAGAAAGAGAAATAGTATGGAGTATTATATTGAGAGTGGTGAATGAATGGTGATGGTTTCAAGAGAGAAATTGACGGAGGGAGAAGAGGGAGCACACGAGGGTGTGTATGTAATGTGTGATGTGAGAATCTGAAAGGAGTGATATTTTGGTATCTTAGCAACTTTCTTCTTTCCTCTTCTAATTTTCTACTCATTTTCTTTGAGGATAAGACTTTGCTTTGTGGGGTACTTCCCTAACCTTTCTTTCTTTACCTAAAATTAGCCATACTAGTAATCCTAATAATGCAAGAAAATAAAAACATCATATTGATTATGTTTGAAACACAAAAGGAATGGATTGGTGTGCATTCCACTTGGGAGATTTGGGGAATACTTTAGCTTGTTTTTTATGAACCCAAGTTGGCATTCAAAGGGAATGACAGGGTAATATTTTAGTTAGAGAATATTGTGCAATATTTTGTACTAAAAAGCAGCATTTTTTAATGGCTCACTACTTTGTAACACGTTAGATCTATGATGTGAAAGTCAAAGTTTATGGGCATTTTCTTGGAGACTATGATGCAAGCTGCAAAGTGCAAGGCTCACACGTGCTCCCAAACTTGGCGAACTATGGAAGGCCTCAAGAGGAGTGTAGTATCTTTTGTTTATGATGCTATGAACCACTAGCATACTACACAAAGAGGGAAAAGTATGCACCCACGTACTGACTTTTCTACTCTCACTTTCGTCCTTCCATCGTTTCAAGTGATGTGCATGTGTATGGTTTTTGCCCCCACAATGTAAAGGAAATAAAAAAAAGCAAAACATTTGATGCACTAGATCTCACACATAATTAGCACACTATCTCGTTGGAAAAATTATAGGAAAGAAACACCGGGACCAAAACCTTAATCAGAGGAGAGAAATATCACAAACAAGAGTCTGATCCATATAAGAGAATGATATCATCTTCAATCAAAAACCTTAAGTCATTAAGTTTGTGGATTTTCTTTTTTTTATATATTGCTCAACTTTTTCATTTCTGCTCAATATGAAATTTAGACTTAGACTTAGATTTCTAACCTATATGACCTATGTTTAGCTAACATGGTGAATTAAAGTATTCACTAGATTTTTTTTTTACTTTTAAAATTTGTGTGAATTGTAAAAAAATTTGTGTATTATATAACTATTTGAATAAATAGTTGGTTCACTAGAATAAATATTGATATAAGTATAAATTATAATTTTAATAAAAAAATTAATTTTATAAATTTAATTTGAATTCCACTAATAATTAAGATAAGTAAACATATATTTTATTTTTAATAATTATAACATATATTTATTAGAGAGAAAAGTATAACATATATTTATACAATATACAAATGTGTTTCATATTTAGAATATTTGTTGAAAAGATCTCAAAGTCATTATGCAGTAATTTAATATTGCTAAATGTTATCGCACAGGACCGGTTGGCTCCTAGATTGCTCCCGAAGCTGCTCTTTAGTACACCGAATGCTCTGAATTCCACTGTTCCGGGAGGGGATCCTACAGACACTCCGACGCTCAAGTCAATTTAGGATTAGAGTGTGCAGGGTATCAATCAGAGTTTTGTGAAGTACTTGGCTTAAGATGACTGAGCTTGTATTTATAGGCGGTAGTGAACTTAATGAGCTTGAGTTTATTCTATTCTGTTATGATTTAGTAACAAAATAAGGAATTAATTACAAGATATTGAGTTACGCTTTTGTACTTACTTGGATATTCTGGCGGCTTTGTATACCATGCGCGTGCTCAATCAAGACAACTTATCGGTTGGTCAAGAGTTATCGGTCGGCCGTATAGTATACTAAAAATTCAACAAAATAATAATTTAGACGAAGGAGAACTGTTAAAAAAAGTTATATTAAAATACTATCATAATATTCATGTTTAAAATTATGTAAATATGTGTATTGCTTACTATTTGGTGAATTGTTATTTTTGAATTGTTAGTAAAAGATGGAATACTACAATTTTACATGTACATGTATAATCATGTATGATGTAATAAAATCTCGTTTTAGTATGGATTCTTTTTATATTTGATATAATTTTTATATACTACATACGTTCCCACTGATCAACACAAGTTACTACTAAATATTCTGTATAATATTTGTTGGATCGTTATACGTATTAATAATAATCTTCATAATCGTAGTTAAATTATTTTCTTAGATTTTAGAAAATATCGATGAGTACTTTTATTTTCAATCTAATATATCCGTTTTATTATCGTCTTTCGTTATATATCCATCTACTTAGCTTAACAAAGAAGAGTTTTAATAGTTTAACCGGATTGATACACTTATCATAAACATTCTATAATGTCTAATTTAAACTTTTGTAAACACTTTGTCATCCCATGTTTCAGATAATGTTGTTGACTTGTCCTAATTGATACTTGATTTGATGACACTAACATTTCGTTTGGTACTCTTGATAATATAAAAACAGGAATAGGATAATGACAACTATTTCCCTGATAAAATCACACGGAAGAGTACAATTCTGGCCTGAATTCAATTATTTGCTATTTGCAGTGGTGACCTGTAAATAAATAAATAAATAAAAACGTTTTCTTTGTCGGCATATATATAGTTGCATTTTTTTGAGAGTTTTTTATAAGAAGGTTACAAAAAGAAAAAAATCCAACGTTGTTTAGAATAATTTTGTTTCAAAGACTTATATACAATGTTGTGTTATGAGCTTTTAAAGTGATTAGTAAAGGATAAAAGTGTTTTTGTGCGTTTTTCCATTATGTCAAAAATATTTTATGTTTATCATTTTTCGACAATAGTTTTTTTCTCTCTCTAAGAATTCGTTTAATTAGATATTTATTAGCCATAATATTCATCTTCTATATATTCATTTGAATAATTGCTCTATATATTACACTACCCTATTTCGTGTTAAAATTGAATGATCTTATGTACTTTCTTTGTTGTTCCAAATTATTGGAATTCTTTTTTCAATAGAATAAGTTATTATTGGACAAATTGTCGCTTAGATTTAGGAGTGATTAGTCAGTGTTATTATAGAAAATACAGCTTCAAACATTTAATTCTATTGATTTTCTTAAAATAAATTTTAAACCGGTGATATTATGAATTGAAATGGTCTGATTTAAGTACCTTTTATTTATCTTGATCAATAAATTATTTATGTTTAATAAATAGGCGAGTCTATAGGATAAAAGGATAATAGCGCATATATTTTTTGCTCGCATTATTTAAGTTAAATAAGTTTTAAAATATTAAAGAAGTGTTTATTATAGTTGAATTGAATAAGTTATATATATATGTGTGTGTATGTATGTATGTGTGTGTTTTATTTTTTTTATATATGTAGAATTTGGTTATAATATATTTAATAAAGTTTTAAATAACCAAAATATTTAAAAATGATATAAGTATGTTCAAATGACCTCAAAATCTGCAACGTTATGTGTTAATACATTTACAAAAGAAAGGTGAGCTATAAACATTCAAAATCAATATATTTCAAAACGTTATTGATTTAACTCCAGATAATATAGAAATTTCATCGGCTAAACGATTATATAAATTTTCAAAAGTTGGATTCAAAACCTTCCATTGTAACTTTTGTATCAATTTTTAAACATAAAAATAAGATTAATAAGATTGTTTTTAATCTTTTGTTTCAACCAAATATTTTATTTTTTATATTAAATTCACCCACTCTGTTTCCATCTATTTTATTTCTCTTCTTTTTCCCTGAATATTACTGCACGTTTTGCGAGGGAGTCATTTGGTGTCACCATTATGTGTATGTAGCAGCATAGGTAGGTTTGTGGTTTAGAGACACAAAGTTTTTACTCGAAACGATGGAATATTGGAATCTGCAAAATTGGGAATGCTGCTTCAATCACTGTGTATTAATTATTCAATTATTTAAATTTTCTATATCACCACACTGTACTTTCATATAAAATACTGATTTCTTTTAAATAAACACTATACCAATGTATACTATTAGAAAACCATAGTGGATCTTTCAAAGGCTCATTTTCAAAGACTCGTGGGAGAGATTTACTTAGAATTAATCCTTCTGATTCAAACTCTTAAGGAATAATTTTATTCAATTTTCTTATTTTTATTTAATATAAAATTTAAATTCATATTTGAATTTCTAACCACCACTCCTAGTATTTAGTTCCAGTTTATTATATAATGTTGTTACAACGTAAGACCTACATAACATCTTTCCTCTGTTCGTCTATAGCTGTTTTGATTATTTTATCCAGTAATATAATTTAATTTCTCGATTTTCTCAGGCTAAGAAGGCAAAATATGTCTGTAAACATGTTAGTGGAGTGGTTAGAGTATTATAAATGCACGATAACAGTGAGTCTACAAATCTTAGTCTATTTTAATAATACGTTGTTTAAAATTTTTATTTTCCTTTTCAAAATTCTATTTTATGTTTAAAAAGCTTTCAAATATTGTTTAAACTTTCTATGTCATAATTATAATTATATTTTAATAAACAAATGTTCACACAAATTCTACAATAAATCAGTAATATCTATATATTTATAGTCTCTCAAATTATTTAGGAGTCAATGTACTAGAAAAAATCTCTTAATCTTAAACATTTATTAAATCATTCTTATAAAGCATGTTTTGTATCTATTTGTATCGTAATTACATATACAAAAACACATAAAAATAAGTTAAGTCTATATAAGTCTTAAATATTAATTTTAATAAATTTAATATATAATACAAAAAATTAGGATCTAAAATTTAATTTACAACTTTAAGACTAAATATCATGGATCTATATTCCACTTCTAATAATACAATAAAAAAATAGGATCTAAAATTTATTAAAAAGTGATTGGATATTTGTGTATTTTTATTGAAAACATTAATATAATCATAATTATTTTTATTAAAAACATTATCATTTATCAGTAGAAAAATATATGTATACTTATTACTTAATATTGATGATATTAATCAAGTATTTGATATCTCAAGTTTAATTAGTGAATATCTTAGTTTAGGATATTATTTTAAATAATCAAAATATTAACCTATTTAGTAAATAGTTGACTAGACTTTATTGTAGATTTTGTTTTTCATTCCATAATTTATGAGAATGTGACTTTCCAAATATGATCTTAACTCATTGTATCCATTGTGAATCTAATGGTATGCCCAGGAGCGGATTGTTACATGTATTTATAGAAATATATAGAGATAATTGTTTATTTAGACGTGCAACCATTATGAATAATGAAATTACAAAGTGAATATGGTATGTCCAGGAGAGGGAACTACTGTGAAAAAAATTATCTATAAACCCTTCTGTCAATTCTAGTAATTTAAGGTTTTCTTTAACAAAATTAATAAAAACATTTATTTTGTTTTGAGTAAATTATCTATTATATTTTGGTTTCGGTTTTTTATTTTCATTTAATATTCAAATACTTTATAGTGCATAATAAAAATGGAAATAAGAATATAATTAAAAATTATATCATTTTGAAATTACGTAAACAAAAAAAAGTTTATTAAAGAATGATAATTATAAATTTACAGAGGGGAGTAACTTATACATGAGTTTTCTTGAAGCACTAAATTTCATACAGCACAAGGAATATGGTATGACCAGCTTGTAACTATTTTTTATGAGGTACCAATCAAATAATTGCTACTATTCATATTGAGTTCGGATTATTTAACTCGAATAATTTCATATTTTTTAGCATGTTTAAATATATTAAAGTTAAGCTGATAATTATTTCACCTTTTAAATGGTTTATTTAGATAAAATAATTTAAATTTATTGAATTAAAATATTTTTATTTAGATAAAGTATTTTAATTAGTATTAGTTTTACTTTAATATGTTTATCAGAAGATTTGGCTTAGTATAAATTTTTGGAATGACAACCTTCTCTTATTGTTCTTCTTATCTTCTTTGTATTCTAATTTTCAAAAGATAATTATTATTTCTACATTAATGTTTTTGACGATAATCATTGTAGTTTGAATTCTTGTTTCGTTTTTTTTCGCTGGTAATAAAAAAATACAACAAGGGTTTATTCCTCCTTGCACGTGTGCCTCCCCTCACTTCACCTCTTCCATTCATTATTCACTGCCTTTTCACCTTTTCTTCATTTCACACCCATTTCATATGCCATCACTTTTCCTCTATGCATTTCTTCATGTTTCACGTTTCTATTTATACTTTTCTTATTGTGAAATTTACTATGCAACTCCAATCTCACTACCAATTTCTTATACGGTAAAATTATTTATACACTGCACAACAAAAACTTATATTATTATGTATATTCAGTACATGCCTTATACATTTCTTGGTAATGAATTTTAGCTAATCGCAAAGAGAATATTAGAAAAAAGTATAAGAAAAAATTATATTAGTATTCCTTCATGATATATTTATATCATAAATTAAATGAGAAACAGTGATATCATAAAGTTTGATTACTTCAAGTTTTACTCAAATTGAACAATTGTATTTTCTTTAAATGGTGTCACAATCTCTCTAAAAGGCATTTATACACATTTAAGTACAAATGGGATCTCATAAAAAGAAAATGAGATTTTTCTTTCTTTAGCAACTCTTTCTCTTCTAAATTGTTCTCTATGTTGACTCGTAAATTTCTAATTAACTTAAAATAATGTTAAAGAACAAATCTTATTGGAGTTATAGTTGGCCTAATAAACCATGTTCATATCCTTTACTTCTTTCATTTATTTTATTTTCCCACAAGCTTTTTGGTTTTGTATGTTACTGTGAGGTGGACGCAATTTCTGTTTTTAATGTTATATTTTGAAACCTTAGTATCGAATACATTTTGTCAAAATTTCCTGTTAAGTTGTGTTAATAATCAATTATAAAATTATTTTACTGTTTATTTTTTTCATTACAATAGACGAATAAACAATATTTATGATAAAAATATTAGTAATAAATTAAAAAATCTTAAAAAAATATTCATTTATAATTTCTTTTAATCGGATAATGTACGTTTCTTTCCATGTTTTATTTATCTCTTAATTTTTTTTCTGTTCAATTTACGGTTTTTTTCTTCTTTATTTTCTCTCTAACAACCCTATCTACATCGTTACAATTTTACCAAATGTTCTTCCACTTCCTAGTATTCTTCTCTCGGCTATTTACCATTTCTCATGTGGAATCAATGAAGTGAATTATCTATTTTTCTATTCCCAAACTCTTGATCGAAAGTGACTCAAAGTTGAAAAGAAAAAAAAAAAGTTTAACGTGGTTCTACTTTTATTAGTTATCCTCACATGTTTAAAGGAACAAAAACAAATGAATAGACTAAAATTCCGGCTAGTTTCATAAAGAATCGTCCATGGTCGTCATCTTTTACGACATTTTGGTGTAAGAGATCAAAACACCACTACTAATCCAAACCAAGACAATGTATTTTTAAGTTTTTTTTTATATATTATTTTTTTCCAATTTAATATAAAAATTCTTAACAAACATTATGTTCTATCTTTGAAGAAAAATTAAAATCTTCAATGAATTTGGAATTATAAGTTTTCCAATTCCAATGATAGTGTTTCATTCTAGCTATCATTAATACGCTATCACAAGAGGAATGACAACAATCAAACCCCGACTTTTAATTGCGCAAAAAGATTAATATTGATGACGGAAAACTCAGTAACAATTTGCAATAGACTTGGGAATCAATTACTAATGTTGATAAACCATGTGGTAAGCAACAAGATTAAATAAAGGACAATTAAGAACGTAAATCATGGTAGCAGAACACAAATTCTTAGATAATGATGATGTATGCATTACTTAAGAGGGTAATGTGTAGGTATTAATTATGCGAAGCTTTTCCATTTTTGATGATGGTGATGGGTATATATTCCATTTGGGTGCAACCTTGGGACCTTGCATTTTAAGGTACATACTCCGACATGAACATGTGTTAACAATGCTTTTTTCTCTCTCAGTTCTCACATCAAACACTTGATAAAACCAAATTTTGATTTGTAATTGATTTGAGCCAAATAGATCATAGATCGATCCCATTCTTCTTACACTCTTTACAGCCTAAGAGCTTATTATGAGAAAAAAAGTAGTCTAATGATGGGTTTGGAAAGTGATTTAGCTTTAATAATTGGACCCAGATTCAGTTTTTATGATATCCCATCATCCAAATCACACACATGTTACTGGGCCATAACAGTTGAGATACTACCTCTACTGCATGTGACAAAAGGAAGGGCTTTGTCACGTCCCATTATAGCTCCATGTTTCTGTTTCTTTCAGACCATTGCTTTGCACTTGCTGTTTATTAGTTAACATATCTTTCACAAAAGTTCTATGAACTTTGTGTTTTATTTCACTTTTTTTCATTTTTCTTGCTACAAGTGTTCCGATCAAAGTTTTCATAGAGAAAATTTTGTTTCAGTTGTGAAGAAATTACTGATGAAGATTGTTTGAATAAGCAACTCTATCAACGTATGGTAAAAGTTCAAAAACCAAGGTATGTTAAGCCAAAACGACTTTGCATTACTCGATTTATACACTTGGTGGTGTAATTTTTATTTATATACGGTGTAAAGATTTTTCCACATTTAATGAGAAAAATTGATCATTTTATTTATTCATAATGTGAGAATAAAATAAATCTTTTTAAGTAGTTATATATAAGTATTTATTTAAATATACTTTATATTAACAATGAAAATAAATTAAAGTTTATCTATTATAAAAGTCGCCGGTGTGTAAATTGGGCCATGCATTTACCGGTTGAAGGATATAGGTTCTTAAAAGGCCACAGCCATATTATTTAAAGATGCCATCTTCCTGCTCCGTAATATCAGCATGACCTCCATAATTATCCGGTATGTATTAATAATATAAATTATAAAATATGGTATATGAAATGTATGAGAAGATAATATTAAATTTGGTATACAAATTTCCACTACACCAAATTAGCACAATCCGATATATATTTTTATGTACTGGATTGCATAATTTGACACATAATTAATATATTAAATTATAAAATCCCATATATAACAAGTGACTATAACTCGACCTCATGTTGTTATTAAACAAGTTTTAAATTTTGGTGAGGTTATGCTTGAGTTTAAATATTTTTTTCAATCTATTGTTAGTTTATATTGATGATGGTATTGATGATTATATTTTACACGGTTTCATCATTCACTTAAAAAGGTACTCTCTTTGTTGTATATAGGTGATTTTATTTTACATGATTTCATTATTTTTTTGAAAAATACTCTTTATTTTTTTAGACTATAAAAAATTTATATCACTATTTGAGTAAGAATAAATGATAGTTTGATTTTTAATAAAAATCATAAATGAGTGATTTGAGATAAAATTTACTCAAATCTTATGATAAATATTAAATATCATCATTATAAGGTAGAATTTTAAATAAGATATATAAAGAATAAAGTCTCATTTGTAAACTTGTAAATTCTTTAAGAATGAACTTTAACTCAAACTTCTTAAGTATACTCTTTCTTTGACTATAAGTTAATAAAAACTTAAGGTGATAATAATAGTAGACAAAGATTTGAGTCAAGAACTCTATTTATATAATAACAAAATTAAATAAAATAATATATTTAATTATTGATAAATACTTGATTAGTTATATATATATATATATATATATATATATATATATATATATATTGTCTGTAATCGTAAAAATATTTTTTTACATGAATTAATACACCGTAACATTGTTTTGGTGTAAAAATCCATCTATATAAAGATGTGAAACATTTTAGTCGCAAATTTTTTAATTTTATTTTAAGTGTATTGATATCATCTTAATTAAAATAGAAGAATATTCATAAATTATCATTAAACTTAATTTAAGTAACAGAACACTTTACTATGCATAATTTTTATTAAAGGACAAAACTTAAGTCTTCCACTTCATTTTAATATTTCGTCTTCGTGTCTATTTACATCTCTATAATGATTGAATTTGAAATATTGTTTATCTTCTATGTTTAATGAATTTTATTATAAAAAAACGATTCTGGCAAATTAAAAAAAATTTAATTTTTAATCTTTAAATAATGTAGGATTTGAGCATGGAAATGTTTTAATGGCTGCTACAATTGAGTAATAGTCTTAAATTTTATTTTATTTTGTTCACAAAAGGAAGTTAATTTCTGTTAAAAAGTAAGTTTAAAGTAATTCATAGACTGTTTAAGCTACTATCTAAAGTTTTAATATAATCCCGTGACATTTCATCAAAGCGAAAAAGAACTTGGAACAAAATTGTCTTGCAAGTAGTTAAGTCAAGCAAGCAAAGCAACCTTGCATTAACAATTCAAGAACAATAAAATCCATTATTATTAAAATTATTTTAAATATACTAACAATATTTTTTATACTTCATTCATTTCATCGATTATTTTAATAACATTCGAGATTATTTCCAATTGAATCATTTCCATTACAGTAATATTAGAAGAAAACTATAAACATTTTTTCATTGGAAATAACCATAAAAATATTAATTAACACTAAATATTACTTTTTGAACAATTTTCCCCCTTTCAATGAGTATTTCATTATTGCATTAAGAAAAAAAAAAATGAAATAAAAAGAAGAAAAAGCATAATAGAACAATAAATAAATAATTACACGGGAAGAAGACACGTCTTGTCGGGTTCTTTTTTCTCAGGAAAAAGCGATGATTGATTGCTTCTCTCTCCACATTTCTTGCAACTCCTCTCCTCTTCTCTTTTCTTCTCTTCTCAGGTAATTTTCAACGTTCCCTTCTCCTTCTTCTTCTTCTTCTTCATCGTCATCATAATCATCATCTTCTTCTTCTTCTCTCCTTCCTCGATTTACGCTATGTCTAGATTCATCACCGCTTCAATTTGACCTTTGCGTGATTTCGTTTTGACTGAGTCCTGTCTTTAGTTTACCCTTCATCTGAAAATCCCCGTGATCTTCGCCCTAGGATTTTCCGAATTGAGCTATGGGGAGGTTGTTTGTGGTCCATCTCGAGGGGAAGGTCTATAGCTGCAAACACTGCCGTACCCATCTTGCTCTCTATGAAGACATCGTTTCCAAGGTTGTCTTTTTATTTATTTTCCTTCTTTCACCTACTTTTATCACTCACTTTTTTTTGTGCTTTTCTAACTTCGTTCTGTTTTTTTCTTCTTTTCATCTCATCCTTGTTAATTTTACCCGTTGGATGATGAGTTTGTGCACTAATGTAGGTTTGAATAGCCACTTCATCTGCTTGTCAAGCTTTTCTTTTTCTGATAGTTGTCCATACAATTTTGAGAATGCAAATTGTTAATTTTAATGATTGATTTGATATGCATCTTTTAGTTATTGTTTACTTGTATTCCCTTTGCTCCAATTAAGTTTTTTCCCATTTGCCTGGTGGCAACATCATGTGCCAAGACTATATAGCATAGATGTAAAACCACTTATGAGCCTTCACCTAATGGCTGTTAGTTAAAGCTTGTAGGAGGGTTGGTTATTGTTGTGGTATCACTGTCTCCGCGATCAAGCGATTAACAGCTAAATCCTGGACTGGGTTGCATCATTGTTTACCAATTCTTTTTGGGAATGAACTTAATTGCCGAGATCCTGTAAATCATTAAGATACTTGTAGTGTCATTTATTGTGCTTTGTATATTTGTTTATAATAGTTAGTGGATGCTTGTGGAGGTAACCTTTCTTTGCTGGTTTAACTCTGAATGAACTTGTTGCTGCGTATTCTTGGATAATTGATACTGACTTTGCTTAAAAGGAGAGGGTGAAAGTAGATAATTTTCTAGTTTCTCTGTATGCCCCCCAGAGGAGAAACCGAGGAAGGTGTTCTCTAAATAAATGGCTAACCACCGTGGTTTGGCTGGTTCAGCATATTTCTGAGAGGAGCTGTGAAAAGCCAAGCTCTTCGGATTTTGATTCTTCATACTTTTGTGAATATAAGATGTGCAAATAAAGTATAAGTGGCAGAATTTTTGGGTCTCTTACATAGAATTTGAACCCACTCGATTATCTCTGTTGGAGAAAATTTGTTGTGTTAAGTAGTTATGCCATTGTGTTAATTTTCATCTTCAATGTAGCCTTCGAGCTTTGGCCTACTTTGTTTTATTCACACCTCGGTATTCTTTATTGGTCTTCCATAAAATGCATATCCTGATGGCCATTTTTTCTTTTGCTGTTTTATTCAGTCTTTCCACAGCAGACATGGGAAAGCTTATCTCTTCAGTAAGGTGTAAGTCATCCTTGATCTTGGAACCTTATCATTATGCGATTGGTAAAAATAACAATATAAACGTTCTCCTTTGGTATTTGTATGAATGTGTTTGGACAATTAGTGATTAAACTTTGAAATATAGTTCTATGCTACTTATATTGTCTAAAAGTTAGCCCTAAAAATTAAGAGAAATTTAATGACATTTTGTTTGTCCTAGAACTTGTTTGAGTATATACATTACACATTGCTATTGTAGTCCTTGTTTTATGCATGTCCATCATGAATCCACTCATGCTTGCCTTTATGACTTAGCAATAGAAATCGTATGTGTATCACAGCTACATAGCAAGAACAATTCATAATTGCTGCCACTCTCATCAACTTAGGTGATTCTGTAGCTTGTAGCCAAAGTATTATGCAGAAGGGATGTTTTTGTTATTCATGGCTTCTTGCCTCTGAATGTCTAAAGTTATGTTTTATAGTTGGTTCTGTTCATGGATGCAGTTAATATATTTTCTTCTTTTACAGGGTAAATGTTTCTGCTGGAGAAAACGAGGACAGACAGATGCTCACTGGGATGCATACTGTGGCTGACATTTTCTGTGTGGGGTGTGGATCAATTGTGGGTTGGAAATATGTAAGATTTATAACAGTGTTTCACGAGTACGATTTTTTCTATTTGCACGTAGAATTTAGCAGTTTACATTGGATTCTTTCAGGAGACTGCTCATGAAAAAAGCCAGAAGTACAAGGAAGGAAAATCTGTACTTGAACGGTAAGAGAAATGTTGTGCGAGAACTGAGAAAACAGTCTTAATACGTGAAGTTCTTTGGAGGACAAAAATATATGGTGGATTTAACATGTTTTTACTTCTGGCCAGGTACAAGGTGTCAGGTCCTGATAGCTGCAACTATTGGGTCGGCCATGAAGCTCATGGTGGAAGTGATGCAGATGACGCTTAGTCATCTGCCATTGACAATTTAATTGTACATTCTTTAATCCTCTCCCCCTGTTCTTCAACAAATGTGGATTTTATTCGGGCAGTTTGCAAAATCTGCATATTGCCCAAAAGACTATTTAAATACATTTGATTGTTGTAAAAAAACTAATGTTGAAACTTCAAGTTCTAATCAACTATGTTTTTCTTGTTGTATATTGAACTCCATTCGCCATTACCATCTGCCAGGAGTTGGCGTGTAGCGTCAAACTCAAGTACTTTCGGGGTATTTGGAAGTTTTTTTTGTTCTAATCATGCAAATACTCAAATTAAAAGTGGAAGGTGTTTAGTTAAACTTACGAATGTGATCCATAACGGTCTTACAATTTTACTAAAGTTTATCTTGTTATTTATCAAAATAAATCTCAGCCAGTGTTTATGAGACAAGCTTTTATACAAACGTTTAATGAAGCAGACTACCCAATACAGATTAAGAACAGACGGTAATTGATTAAACACGTTCTGATAAACCAAATTCTGATATACCAATAGAGAAACAATAGTTGCTTAAACACGTCGCATGATTATTGCCTGTTTTTGTTATCCAAGTTAACTGCTCCAATCATAATCTCATTCGTGATGGAGCAGGGTTGGCGTGGCTGGCTTTTACTACACTAACTAACTAACTAAGCGCCTAAATTTCGCACATCATTTATTAAATTCCGTCCTCTCCTTTTCTCTTTCTAGACTTTACCTTTGTGCGTTTTTCCTTTTCTTGCTTTAACAGAAAAAAGTTACCAACTGAAGACGTTAACCACAAGGAAGTAACTGCTAAAGATTTTCGGGTGTCAGAGTGGAATAAGCATCTTACAATTAATATGGTAACAAGAAACTTATTTTGGAAACTGCAAATCGTTTAATTTAATTGACAACTAAAATTTTGTCCCGCAGAGAGAAGAGGTTACATGAATGATGAGTGCATAGTTGCGAAGTCACCGTTGGGAAAAGATTGAAAAAGAGAAACATATTATAATAAAAAAGAGGGCATAACGGTGATCACTCACCCAACTCATCCAATCCATCAGCATTGTAACGTAGGCTTTAAGTGATAGAAATTAAAAAGAAGGAAACAACAGCAGCAGAAGCATCTGTTCTTCTCTCCCTCCATCTTCAAACTTGGCTTTTATTACCTTTGAATGCCACTCCCTTGCCTTCACTATCAGTCTCAATCGAAGTTTCTGGAAGCCCAATGCCCTCACTCCTTTCCTCCCTCCACTCTCCATGCCTTTGCGTTCCACCTACCCCAACGCCGAGCCGCTTTGTTTTTTCCGCAACTATTTCCAACCAAAGCCCCTTTTATTTAATTTACCTTTTTTAAGTTTTAATTTAATTTCTATTTTTGGTTCACGAGGATGCATTCGGTTGGTGTGCGGTTGTTGAGGTGAACCAGGGAACTCAGTTAGGTTCTTCTCCTGTTTCCGCCTTTTCTTCTTCTTTTTTTCCTCTTCTTTCTTTTCTTCGCTCCATCGATCCCTAATTGTCGTTGCCGTTTCCGAGATGAATCGGAGCTTCATAGCGCCGGAATCCAAAATGCAAGACGCCTTCAAGCAGAGGCAACAGCAATTGGGGGCTCTCAAGTCCTCTGTGCGCGCCAATGACAGGGACGACGAACTCGCCTTGTTCCTCGAAATGAGGAACCGCGAGAAGGAGCGCGGCGATCTCGTGCTTCGCGCCGCGGAGGATTTTGACGCTGCAGCCGCGTTGGGTATGAACACCGTCGACAACACTTTTTTTTTTTGTCGTTTTGTTAATTTTAGCGCCAACAGCTGCGGAACGGTTGTGTCGTTTGCGCGGTGTGACATGTTGTGTCTCACTTTGTCACTCGCTATGTGTTTCGTGTTTCAGGCTCAAATCCGGGCAATTCTCCCTTGTTTAACGTTCCGTCTTCCATGGCGGCGCTGGTGCGAAAGACTGGTGCTGATGATTTTCTCAATTCGGAGAATGATAAGAATGATTATGACTGGTATATTTTGTTTGTCTTTCTAACCGTCTTTTTATGCTTAACCTTTGTGTTTACTGTAATTAGTTCAGTGCAACTATGTCATTTGAGTAGTTTTCTTTTTTTCCTTCCTTCTTTTTGTTGGATAAAACTTGTAGAATGTTGTTTCTAGATATTCTTGTGAAACTAGGAAGATAACAACTCTTTCTACTTGATATCAGCTCTAATTATGGAGCAATTGATCTGCTCTACAATCCAAATCCCACGGAGGAAGCAATTGTAATGAATATCACTTCAACTTTGGAGCAATAACTATCCTTTGCAATTGCTAATATGAAATGGACAATTGAGTCAAATTTGAAGGGTGAAAAACCAAAATGTGGGGAGAAGTGTCTAAATTGAGTTGAGTTAGACAGATGAGATTATAATTGCTTTTTTATGGTGGACTCAATTACATAATCATTTTTTATTGTGGTAAAAATGAATGCCCTTACTTGATTGTGTTTTTTCACAAGCATTTGTTAATTCACCCGCTCCCTTACCAAAAATCTAAATAAACCTTTGGCAAAATTTATGAGAGCATAAAAACAACGTTAACTGTTTTGGTAATTTGGCATCTGTGACCAGAGTCTTTGCATTTTTTTCCTGACCTCACATAATAAACATGCTCACTTTATAGCTTTTCCCTTGTTTGAATATCATCATTATGATGATACTGACTAGGTTTATAAAGTGTCATGTTCTTTTTCCGTAACGGAAGTCTAGAAGATAATGGCTAATTAATATATTGTAAAACTGATGGCTAGTTTCTCTTATTCCCAGGCTTAAAAGAGCCAAATTGTTAGAAATCACAGGTCCATCTGCATTCAGCAATTAGTACCACTTCACAATGCCTTGTAATTAATTTGGCAATATATTCAGCTTAACAACTAATGTGTCTTTATAGTTCCTTTCTTTGATATTTCTTTATAATAATTATTTTTTCAATCATAAATTATTAGTAGGATTGTATCACTGTTGCTATTTTTTGTTATTAACCTCATTCTCATTATGCATCTAAATCTGAAATTGCTGACTGTAAGTAGGGTCTTGCATCGATGCTCTGTGTGTTTGCTGACTTCAACTAGGTTCTTGCATCGATGCTCTGTGTGTTTGAAGCATGAATAAATAATAAATAAACTAACATGCACTAGTATCCGACATAGCTTTACATTCATTTTTGGTGACCTGAGCAGGATGATTAATGTTCATATTGGGGCTTAGCATTTTTTTCCTTTTCAGGCTTCTAACCCCACCTGGGACTCCCCTTTTTCCTTCTTTGGAGATGGAATCAACAAAAACTGTTATGAGTCAGCTTGGGGCTCCAGCTTTACGCCCCACCTCGTTAAAAGCTAGAGTAAGCAATTTTTATTGAATGTTTTGGATTATGCCAATAATTTATAATTTTATGGTAATTTGAAGATTTTTGTCTTTTACATATGGTTTTAATTCATTAATGAAATTGTACATTTCCTTGAAAACTCCTGGTTTTGATGAAAGTTCGTTGGTTAGCAATATCATTATTATTCATTATGCCTGATGAACTTAAGCAGAAATAAATGGTTTAGGAATGGATAAGTATGTTTTGTGAGTTATCGCATAATTTCAGTTATTGGTGCCTGATTACAATTAGCTACTTTGCATACACCGCCCCCTGTAGCAATGACATCCCTGGACTACAAACTGCATGCTCATTATTTTGGATGTTTTCCAACTTTCCATGACGTCCTTTGGTTAATTTATTTATTAATAACACGATCATTGCTTTAAGTATCCTCTCTTGCTCTTTTCCATTGTCCTTCGGCAGTTTCTTCATGGCATTCCATATTTGGCATTTTTGGTGAATATTGGGTGTGTTCTAGTCCTAGGTCCCTAGACCATATTGACGAATTACTTTAATGCTTTAGGTTGAAGTAAAGAGGCTAAGTTTTGGCAATTTGCAATGTGTACTACATTGTAATTTGCAACACTTCGAACAAGAGGTGCCCAAGCTTCACAGTCCCTTTGGTAGGAAACACAGGGCCTTACTGAAGGGGGTTCCACTATTAGATATGTTAATGTTGACGAGGGAAGCTATATTACTTAGATTTTGTCTTCTTTATTGTTTGTTTTTCTGTTTTGTTACCCCTTTTCTGTGTACACAAATTTCTTTCATAAAAGCAGATTTGTCGGTTTCACTGAGTAAATTGATAATACTTTTTACATTGGTAAGATCGTAGAGGTGTAATGCTCTGCATTTATTTGTTAGTTCCAGAGTCCAAAGTAATCCGTGATTTGTGCTTTAACATATGGTTCATAATAGTATGATTTTGTTGTTTTTCTTTCATGCTAATGGTCAGAAAATAAATTTTCTTGTATTTGTTTCCTTGTGATTGTAGTTAGCAAATCCTCCGTCAGAACATACTGGAAGGAGCAACGTATCTAAACAACCAGCCTCCTCCCCTGGGTTGACCTCTTCAGGTGGTGGAATTAGAAGGCCCTCATCATCAGGGAGTCTGTCAGAACTAGCTGGAAGAAGCAACTTGGTATCTAAACAACCAGCCTCTTCCCCTGGGTTGAGTTCTTCAGTTGGGGGAACTAGGAGGTCCTCATCATCAGGGAATTTGGTATCTAGATCTGCAACTCCTACTAGACGACCTACATTGACTACAGTTTCAAAATCATCTAGACCTTCAACACCCACTTCTCGGACAACCACACCATCAACTAGGGCTATGGTAGCAACTACCAAGACCTCGGTTTCCTCAGCCAAGCCCATGGTTTCTGCTACTAAGCCTGCAGTTTCTGTTGCTAAATCTACTACAGCACCTTCAGCTAAAACCACAATTCCATCTAGATCCTCTACACCTTTGTCAAGATCTACTACAAGATCTTCAACACCAACAACCAAAACTACCTTACCTGCATCGAGACCTACTTCAAGGGCATCAACCCCAACTAGGCGGCCGACAACACCATCTAATGTATCCACTGTATCTTCTCAATCAGTTAAGACTTCTTCAATCTCCAAGTCAGCTCCTGTGATGTCAAGGCAGCCAATAACATCGCCTGGCACTTCAGCAACTGTGAAGCCAAGCCCAAGACCATGGAAGCCGTCTGATATGCCTGGCTTTTCACTTGATGCGCCACCCAATTTGAGGACAACTCTTCCAGAAAGGCCACTGTCAACAACTAGGGGTAGGCCTGGAGCACCTGGTTCACGATCCTCTTCTGTTGAGCCTGCTTCTATTGGTAGACCAAGGCGGCAATCTTGCTCTCCTTCAAGAGGACGTTCCTCCAACGGCATTTCTCATCCCACTGGAAGCTCTATGCCAGCAGTTAATCGTGGGTACTCCAGAGCAAATGACAATGTCAGTCCTGTTGTGATGGGCACCAAAATGGTTGAGAGGGTAATAAATATGCGGAAATTGGCACCACCAAGGCTGGATGACAAGAACTCTTCCCATAATCTTTCTGGCAAGTCATCTTCTCCAGATACCTCTGGATTTGGAAGATCACTGTCGAAGAAATCCTTGGATATGGCAATTAGGCATATGGTAATAATCTTCTGCACATTTTCTGCATTTGTTCTATCAGTCGAGAATAAATTTACAACGCGCCTGCATCTGAAACACTGGATCCAAAGAAACTTATAAATGCTGTGTTGGCCTTTTCCCTTTGTGGATGCATTATTTGTTGACGTTATTTAGATATTGGAGAGTTTGTCATTTAGGGCGTTTTTCTCATCTCGCACCTATTATTAAAAAACAAATTAATCGGAAGTGATGAAATTGTATTTTTTCCTCCTAATAATTTCCTTTCTCTTTGAACAGGATATAAGGCGAAGGGTTCCAGGCAATTTACGGTCGTCATTGATGACGAACATTCCAGCATCTTCAATGTATAGTGTGAGGTCTGGGCCTCCGCGTAGCCGAACTGTTAGTATCTCGGGCTCTCCTCATGCCACTAGCAGTAATGCTAGTTCTGAGGTGAGTGTACACCCAAATGGTCTTTGTTTAGATAATAGTGAAATAGACGATGATATCGGCAGTGAGAGAAGTGGTCAATCTCCTGCCAGTGTGCGGGGTAGGTAAACACCTCTCACTTTGATGAATCCTCTTGCCTACTGTTTAATGGTTCAACCATTCTTATCCTGAGTTTCAGCCATATTGGATTTTTATATGGAGCTAACCATGCTTCAATTTATGTAAAGTTACCGGAAGTGAAAGTGATATAACATTAAGGGAAGCTATTTGTAATTTAGATAGATCACCTATATGCTCAGATTGTATACTCATTTTTTTGTATCAAGTGGTGTTATATCACGCAAAAACTGTAGAAATGGTGTTTGGCATTGTATTTTTGAGAAATGCTAGCAACATGTGATTTGACACTTTTTTAGTATCTTTTTAAAAGTTTCTGGGTGACATATGTGGTTGTAACGGACATTTTATCCACAACCATCTAAAACCGAGCATGTTATAGGAAAATATGATTTTATTTAATGAATATTAAGTAGTTTTAAAATTTTATAGAAACTTGTTAATTGATTCACATAATACAACTTTTAATTTAATACATCAGTAAATTTTATTTAAAATTGTTGAAGAGATAAACATTATTAACCGGGTATTCAATAACTTTGGGTTATGATTTGATTATAAAATATAATTATACGAAAAAAAAAAAACTCCTAGCACACATCACAAATGTATATAAGGGTTATTATTTTTATTAAATAAATATACTGAATAATGATAGTACTTAAGAATTAATTATTTTTTTCTAAAGTAATTTAATAATTTTTCATACTTTTATTTAAATATAATTAGTAATTCTTTTAAATATTTTACTTTCTATTTTAAGTTCTCCTTGTAGAAATGTATATCCTTTTTCTTTGTAGACAGAATAATTTAATATCACTAATTTTTCCTTTTAGTAGCATTTTTATCTTATAACCTATTGTTGCACTTTTAAATAATATAAATGTGCATTTTCATTCAAATGACTTTATTAATGTTTTTTTAGTTTGAGTTAATTATAAATTAGTTTAAAAATTATTTATTATTTCATACTAATGAAACATACTTACTTTGCTACTATAGTAATAAAAGATAGTTCAATATTCATATTTAATTTTTTATACACAACCAATAGAATTTTTTTTATAATTAATGAATAGTCCAATGTTAACTATGAGTTCAAGATGACTCTTTGTGAAAGGTAAAACTAATAAATTAATAGTTATAATTTAGATATTTAAAGTTATTTATTTCAAATTTTATATAAATATACTTTTTAAATATTCTCAAATAATTTTAATACACATACTTATAGATATACTTTATACTTTTGTGCATGGTATATCGAAAAACCTTGGGACGCAGATACACTTACCTAAAGCAGAGTCTATCAATATAATAAAAATGTAATTACCTAAGTCTAATCTATTTCAATAAATAGGTTTATATGATTTCAATAAATAGGTTGATATTTTATAGGTTTGAAACATTCATTTAGTAACATTTATTATTTTTAAAGTAACAAACTATCTTAATATCAAAAATACCTTTTTGCAGATATGTCTCAAAGGACATTAACCTGACCCAGACTAAATTACACCAGAACTGCTGAAGAATCCCTCTATCGGGTAAGAATAATATGAAATAGAAGAAATTAATAGTGGATGAACAATTTTATATGAAATTATATTTATTAAATAAAAAACATTTTTTTTTTTGTTTCTGGACCTCACAAATTGGAATGTTGGTTTGTTTACTCATAAGATTTTATTTTTTCGATGTGTTTTCAGAACGAATATTTTACTTTGATTTTGGATTCAGAAATCTATTCCATTTTAGTTGGTATCTAATACAAATATAGTTTTTCTTATAAATTCCTTGATTAAATTTTCACGGTCGCTGTCTCTTTTCTATAATTTAGTTTTCAAGTTTTAATTTTTTTCATCACCACATTAACTATTAACAATTACAAATAAAATAAAAATATTTTAAAATGATTTTAAGTATATATATATATATATATATATATATATATATATATATTATAGGTGTATATAGTGTAATAAATTTTAAGTCTTGATTCAATCTAAAAATAGTGTTTGAAATAAAAAATATCAATAGTTAAAAATTTAATATTCGTTTGAATTTAACATATATAAGTCTAAAATAATCTTTGAAAAAATTAAAATAAATCTTAAAAATTGGATAAAAGATGAAAAGTATAAGATGAAACCTAACTATTATTTATACTATCCATTTTGAAAATACTCCCATATAATACTCAAGTAGCGCTGAGGAGCAAGAAAGCAAAACTCCCAAAAATGGAAGAACAAGATTCTTCTACGAAGGAAAAGGTGACAAGTGCTGCTGCTAAGGAGGAAGAAGATATATGTTATTCCACACTAACGTCGTTTCTTCAGAAAGATACCTCCTTTCTTACTCCCTGGAGTTGGGATCCCCACGCTTCAGAGAAAGAATCTTTCATTTCCACAAAAGAAAAGCAGTATCTTCAATTTCAACCTGGATCATATTTTTGTTATTCCGTAAGTTTTCGGCATCTTCTAGTTAATGGAAAGAATCCAACAAACAAGACTTAAGTTCTTTTGTTTATTTTGTTTAGATGTTTTGGTGGATGAAAGGTAGAAAGAAAAAGCCTCGGAATTACAATTATCTTCCAATTGCATTGATATATAAAATGATGGAGATTAAAGCCAGAAGAAAGAAGAAGCTTAGTCTTCTCAACTGATTTTGCATGCAGAGTAGTTTCTTTCTGGCTTTCTTGAATTGCACTTCGATAGAAGATATGCTTGTAATTTCTGAAGCATTCACGTGTAATAAAGTTCGATATCTGTTAGACTCAGTAGTTCTTTCTAAACAATAATTCAAGCAGTGCATTTCCTTGTTATTCTTCGTTACTATTTTAATTATTCTTTGCATGTTTTGTTTCATAAATTATTTTTAACATAACTATGAGGGTAATAAAACCTGCCATTAATCAGAACTTCTTCTAATAATACTGTTTGAAGTCACTGCGTTAAAAATTAAAAAAAAAAAAAAAAAAAAGACAGTGAGTTAATACAGCTTTAGGATAATGGGAATGTAAGTTACATGTTAAAAGTCAAAAGTATCGAAGGGTTTTTAGTCGATCTACAATTTGCTTCCTGTTTAAGCTTAACATTCTCCATTAGAATAATGACATTTGTTGCTTAAATATTTTTTATTAGTCCCATGCAAAATAAAAAATATAAGTGTTTAAGTTTTGGTTTTTAATTAATTTTTTTTTCTGATTTTGATTTTGATGGCCTTTTTTAGTTTTTTTTTCTCATATTATTAACTTGACTTTTTTCGTTAACGGTAATGACATGATCTCATGTTTCTTAATTAAAAGTACCATATATAAGCGATACTCACGTAATAATATGCTATATCATCCTATTATTTACAAGAATTAAAATAAAAAATTACATTAACAAAACAAATATATATGTATAAGTATTAAAATAAGAAATTACACCAACCAGAAACAATATATATAGTCTCCTAAATAAATGAACTCAATTAGAACGTTCATAATAAATACATTTTAAGACTTGTGTGATTGTTAGAAATGACTTTATTTTATATCGACTCTACAAAGATTAAACTTAGGTAGTCGGTTTTAGGTTCAAGAGGTTAAGGAATCAATCTCCATATAAGTCAATGTTGACAAAAATATTTATGTGTTTGATCTCTTTAATTAGATTTCTTCTTAAGTTACATAACCTCTTAATCTCGAGCTCATAAACTAAGTTATGGTGATCTAGTTCCCGAAGTCCAATCTTTCCATCAAGATATTAAACTTTCAAATCTCCACCCGATAAGGTGAAAAAAATTTATGCTATGGTAATTTATTCCCAACTTCAAATTTTCCTTAACGGTACAATTATAGTTATGTATCTTCACTTATAACTATATTAATATGTAAATATTATACTATTGATCTCGGTTTACTAATTTATAACTATAAAGACTTTAACAAGTAAGTATTTTTTTTCTCTCAATAGGTGCATTTCAGCAATAGTTATCTGAACAGAGTTCTTGATTTTCGTCGGTGTGATTAAGTTTGAGAGAAGCAATTTAAGTCATTCCCTTTTATAGGACAAGACATTATTAAACAGAGGATGGGACAGTAACATGTGAAGAAAACTTATCTAGTTTACTGAGAAACCCAGTTAATTTTTTATCCCAAAAATGGTTCCTAATAAGACAACTTGTGTTTGATTGCATTCAACTCCATTATCACATCTTTTATGCCCAACCTTCGACGGGGCAATTCTGCAGAACATGCAACTCCAATCCTAGCAAAGGAAGTTAAACACTCTCTGATGTTGGTTTCGACGACCCCAAATGGCACAAGCAAACGTGAATCAACTATCTCAAGGATTCCTTCAGGAATTCCCATCTCACAGAATTTGCGTAGGCTTAGACTCTCACCAAACATCTCATCCGTTGGATTCTTTCCCGTCACCATCTCCAACACAAGAATTCCGTAGCTGTAAATATCTCCTCGTGCTGATACTCGACCACCTGCCCCGTACTCTGTTCCATTGCAACAACAACAACAATGTACATACAAATGAAGTACACTGAAAAACAAAGGTAAAAAAGCATATAGAAAATAAAACACTTTACCTGGGGGAACATATCCAATGGTTCCTTTCATTACTGACGAACTGAACTGATCTCTACTTGCTTGTCCCGTCACCACATTAAGGAGACTTGCTAACCCAAAATCTCCTAAGTGGGCTATTCCCTCATCATCCAGAAGAACGTTGCTTGGTTTAATATCACAGTGAACTACTGTCTTCTCGCAACCATGGTGAAGGTAATCCAATGCATTAGCCACATCAAGAGCAATATTTAGCCTAAGTTGAAGGGTGGGATTGAGATTTCTAGACTTGAGCTCTTCGTCGCTGTGCAGCAAACTTTCTAGACTCCCGTTAGGCATGAACTCAAAAACTATAGCCTTGAAATCATCTCCATTATAAGCAATGCCTGAAAAATAAGTTAGGATCTTAAGTACATTCTGGTGCTTGATCTTTTCTAGAGCCTTGCATTCGGATGTGAAACTCTTTGGCGCTCCAAAAGCTTCGAGATTCAGCACCTTTACAGCAACAGGTTTTTCAAACTGGAGAAGAGATCCTCGGTACACGGAACCGAAGCTTCCAGCACCTACTAAATTGGATGGAGAAAATCCGCTGGTTGCTTCGTGCAGCTCTGCATAAGAAACCTCCAAATACATATTTTGCAGAGACCGTGACGAACAAAATAATTTGGGCCTTTTCCTGAAGTAGTAGATGCTGATAGATACTATGGAACTGATCAAACCCACTCCGACTACAATTACAATGATGAGGATGAGTTTCTTTGGAAAAGACCACTTGCGTTTCTTTGAGGGAACCCTAGAGCATGCAGGGAGCTTCAGTTGAGGTATCCCCCCACAGAGATCCTTATTTCCAACGAGTGAAATTGCTGTAATATTATTAAAGACACCTCCTGTAGGAACCTCACCATAAAGATGGTTAAAAGACAAGTTCAAAGTATTCAAATAACTCAACTTTTGTAACTCAGCAGGGATTGTGCTTGAGAAGTTGTTGCTGGAAAGGTCTAGGATTTCCAGGGATCCTAAAGAGCCCAAAAGCGAAGGTATGGTTCCCCGGAAGAAGTTTCTGTCCAGCATGAGTTCTGTTAATGCGGAACAAGCTCCAAGTTCTAGGGGAATTTCACCAGACAACTTGTTTTCGTTTAGATATAAAATGGTAAGTTGCTTCAAGTTTCCAAACTCTAAAGGAATG
>Ga0099825_1001567_pt1 | contig 29409 bp, 7 predicted proteins | sample SiratroredBW_FD_76838 | JGI IMG/M metagenome (GOLD analysis project Ga0099825, IMG submission 76838) | Root nodule microbial communities of legume samples collected from California, USA - Siratro red BW | ecosystem: Host-associated > Plants > Roots > Nodule | place: USA: California | collected...
GATCCGATCCGATCCATTTAACAAAACTTCAATCCGATCTTTCTCTTATAATAATTTAAATTATATTCTGAAGTTTTTACAATCATTTTATGCATGTGCATGAAGGTTCTATCCATTGTGTTGCTCTTATATATGTGCACAAATGTAGCAATGTTCTTATATTATATTCACTTATTATAAAGTTCTATACATACTCCTTTGGATTTGTGTCATTCATAGGCTCATTAAACAGATCAAAACATCACAATAATAAAGTTTCTCTGAATTAATCTAACATGCTTGAGCCAAATTTCAATGCAAAAATTATGTAATGGAGTTTCATTTCAGAATTTCACTGTGTCACATCAATTTCATCAATGAATTTGATTGATGTTTTGATTTGCTTGGGTGGATCCATGATATGTGGTAATTAATTAAGGTGGCAAGTTATGAACGTTACTGCTTCAAAATGGAAAGGTAAAACAAAGAGGGTCAAATCAGTGCAACACCAGTTGAAAGTGGTTATTTAGGGCACAAATTAGAAGTGGGGCCCACATGGGCTTTTTGGAGCCCAAAAAGGGTACCATGGCACTGCATTAGACATAGACAGCGTTTGGCACGATCATCATTTCACCATGCTCCATTGCTGAATCTCTTTGGGAATCTTTTGTGGTACAAAGTTGATGCCATCATCATCTTCTATACAATCACACATGAAAATTTGGTCATGTTTATCATTGATTCTCACCAAATGTTAAAGATCTCATTCTATTAAACATATATAAGTTAGATTTTTTACTTTTTCGATATCTGTTGAAATTAAGTGTTTAAATGATATTATTAGAATCTATCATAATATTTGAAGTTTTATCTATTTTAGAGTTGGAAATTTCATTATAGTTTTATTCTTAAAAATGTTTTAATGGATTAAAAAAGAAAAGTGTATTTAAACAACATTAATTTTAATTTTTAAGTGATATAAAATTATTAGATGTATCAAAATATGTACTTCAATTAGATATAAAATCAAAGTTCATTACAATTTGTAAAATTATATTTATATCAACTACAATTTAGTTTAAAAAATTTATATTTTTGAGATGTGAAACTTTCAATCTAAAAAAATGTATTGAAATTTTTTAATGTAAACTAACTGAAATAGAGTTTATAAATGGAGGATAACAATCCCCTTTCAATTTGATTTTGTGAAATTTAAATAAATTTAAATTCTGGATTTAATTAGTATTATTGGATAAAATTTTAATATACAGTGAAATTAAAAATCTAATATTTTTATTTTTTTAATACGTATCTTTTTCAAATAAAATTATTTATAATTTTTATTTGATATATTATTTTATTTTCTTAGATCACCTTTGTAAACTCTATATTCCAGTAATATATATTTATATATTGGTGCTAATAAACATGTTCGTATATAATTACGTATATATATGAATAGTATTAAATGAAAGTTAAACAGTCCATTTGATTATTAAATACGAATACTTTGGTGAATTTAATCTTAATATCTACAATTTTAATCCTTATAACTTGTTCCAAAAATCTTAATTCATTATATTATTTTTTTCTAATCTGATCTTACATAAATTACGCCAATCTTAATGAATGTTGAGTACTATATTAATTGTTTAGTCACCGCAATTATCCAACGATAAATACAATGCATTTATTGATAAAATGTGCTATTTTATTTTACTAAATTTATATATAAAAAACATTTATTATTTATTTATTTATTTTGGCTGATTATATAATAGTGTTGTTTAATTAAATTTTTGTAATTGTAAATAATACATGGTCTCTGTCGATATAATGTAACCCATTGAAATGAAGGGAGACCTAAAATTCCGGTTTAATATGATAATTAAGATTATGATGACAAAGTCAGATTCCACTAATTTATTTAATGAAGTATTGATTTCTATAATTGCTATAGTAAGAAAATGGCAGTGAGTTCTTTTCTGAAGTATTTTTCAAATCAAAGTATTAATTTCATTCTTAACACCTTGTCGATTTCTGACACTAAACACGTTCATTTGCTTAGTTTTCTTCAATTCAATTATTATAATTAATTAGTCTTAATTAATTATTATAATTCAATTCAACGAATCGTCGGCGAATAATCGTCACATTGTGCCGACTATTTTGATTTAAATATAGCAATGTAAGAACATAAGATTGTTGAATTTTATCTCTTTTGAATTTTCTTCCGTCCTTGTTCTCAAGTTTTTTGTTTCCTCTTGTATAACATTTTAAATTAAGGGTTTCAATTTTATAAAAATATAATTTTAGTTTGATTCATAATTTTGTATGTGTTTTTGATGAATTGATTATATTAAAATTTTTCTGAAATTTCAAGAAACCATCCAAATTTTGAATGTTTTATTAACTTTTACAATAATCTGGTATTTTTTTATGAGTTTTTTAACGTGGACTTTTTATATTATGTTTACAAAGTTAGTGCATTAAGTCTATTTTATTATATGGATTACCTGGAACTTACATCACTACACTTAAGTCAAAATTATCGATTTGTCTTACTTTAATTTTTATGTAAATAAATATTAAAAAGTATCAATGTATTTTTTTCAGATGTAGTCAATCTTATTTAACATGTGAATTTTGAAAAACAAATGTAATTTATAAAAATTAAAATCCATCCATTTAAATATGAGTTATATAGATAAATATTTTATAAAGTAGATGGTGACTTTAACAACCACCCGTTTGTATTAGAAAATAAAACGGTATAATGTTGTTTTATTTGAAAAATTAATAGAAGTTGATGTAGGAATGAAAAATAGGAATTGTTTATATAATTTCATGAATATTCAATAATGGTGAATGTAATGTACTCTTTTTAAATTTGATGTAAGTGAATTTTGGATCAATGGATTTCAAAGTATTATTAAAATATATTTTAACGGAAAAAGTATAAAAATTAGGAAAAAAAATGAACTCAGAATATACCAAAATCACATTTTTTTAAAAATAAAAGACCTAAAATTACAGAAAAAAAATTAAGAGAACGAGATTATTGAAAAAAAAAACATAACCACACTATAATTTACCTTGAAATTTACTCAAAAATTAAGGGTTACAAGATTTTGTCTGAACATATTTTGGAACTATTAATATAGAAAAACAAAACCCACTAACATTTGTCTCTGGATTAATTAAATATGAATCTAACCTCAAATTCAGGATTGTATTCTAATTCTGGCCACATGTTATTGTATAAACAAAATTCTCTTTCATGAAGTTTAAGTTATCAACTAAGCTAAGTTAGAAGATGTGTTAGAGATCCCTATTTTTTTATTTATATAAAGGATTCGGAATATCTGATTTTAAGTTTTTTGAACTTTCGGTGTCACGTCAAATTTCAAAACATAAATTATTTTGTTACCCCATAATTAGAAAAATAAACAAAATGTTTGTTTTTAGAATTTTTTTTTCTATAAACTCTCAAAAAAAAAATATCATAAATTTCAAATTACAACGTAAAATCCCAATTATACAATTATAATTTTGATATTAACCTGTTAGGTCTAATTAGGTTTTAGATATTTGTAAGGTTCCATGGGACACAGTGAATGTGAAGGACAAAGTGCCCTACTGTGTCCTTGAAGTGTAGATCTGGCAAAGGACAAAGCAACCTACACTACAAATAAGGGTTCAATCAACATCAAGAAAACAAGATATTTTTCACAATTCTTTTTACTATATTCACGATACTACATATAAATTTGATAGAGAGAAAGAAGTTAGCTAGGGTTTGGTTAGTCATTATTTTCTTTTATCTTATTTTTTTCATAAATATATTTATAGAATACGAAAATAAGAATAATATAATGAAGTGAAAATTTTTCTCATATAAGTTTAATTGAAGTTTTTGTCAAAATTCTCAAAAACTAAAACAGAAAAATTTTCTATATAAATATTAAAATCACATCACTTTATAAAATAAAATTTTATTTAATTTAAGTTCACGAAATCGAAATTTTAATATATATTTATATTTATATTTTTAAGTTAACGTGAAGTTTTAAATTTTAAAAAAACAAAAATAATATGAGTATTAGATTTATCTATAATTAAAAACCTTATTAATTGATATTAACTGCTAAAAAAATATTATAAACTGAAAAATGATAGTTAATTCAAACATAATGTAATTATTATAGGTCACTTAAGTATTATTAATTTAAAACACTTAGTTCGATACAAGTAAAAAAAATTAAATTAAAAAAAGCATAATGAGATATTTCAAAAATATATTTTACTAAGAAATATTGAAGATATATTTTTTCAAAAAATATAATGCATTATTGATTATGAATAAAAAACTACTGTAAGATCTTTGATTCTTATTAGTGTATTGTGATGTTGATTCTCTCCTTCCTTATTTATGTTGTTCCTTAAATATTGTCCCATAAATCATGATTTAGAAGTTTAAAGAAGTTTAAAATTAATGATGCACATGAGATTAATTAAGGGCATTTTATGGAGTAGACATGCAAAACCTGTCATGGCCCATTGTCTACCACTCTCCAACGTGCTTAACAAATTCATACACATGATCATTTGAATCTGCAATTCAACTCATCTATGCACTCTTCAAGATTAACACCATTTTTTCATCTATATCTTCTTCTATTTTTCTAGCTCAGAAAAATCAATGAATTTTATTTAAAAAAAAAAAAACTCTTTTTACTTTAAGGGACACACCAAGAAAAAATAAAATTGTACTCATGAATATAAATTGAGTATTCTCTATAAGTGGTAGGTTCAAACACTAATTAGGTCAGCAGAAGTTAATGCAGTTGCAGAGTTTTTGCAAAAGCAAAACTCTGTGCCCATGAAATTGGTTCCCAGTTACATCAAGTACTTTCACATGTTTTTCAAATCAAAGTTTTTTCTTGGTTTTGAATTCCTGAACTTTATCTAGGTTGTTCCCAATAAGTTAAGAACTCGTTGTTGTAAGGTACAATGCAATTTCTCAAATTAAAACTCTAAAATATCATATCATAAATGCTAATAATAACACTTTTTGTCACTCTCATAATTTATTTGTTGATATTTACATGAGTTCTACTAAATTGGTATAGTGATCCCTATAAGAAGAACCCACATGAAATAAGTTAAAATAACTAGTATAATAATTTTTTTAACTAAGTATTCTTACAATTTTAGTTTAATTATTATTCTCAAATTCAAATTTATTAAATACAACTACATTAAATGTTTAAAGATATTTTTTGCCTTCCCTTTTTTTGAAAAAAAAAATTGTCTCTTATATATGCTTCTAGACCTTTGTGGCATATAATACAAAACTCAGTGAACCAACCCAAAATAAATAAATAAATAAATAAAATGAGAAGAATAAGATAAGATATGCACGTAGATATGGAGTCATTCATTGAATTTTGGGATTTGAATGGCTTGAAAAAAATATGGTCCCATGTATGACATGGTAAATGGACCAATGGCCCAAGTATGGCCCACCGCCTTGAAAGCATCACATGGGCCCATACTAACAATAGTGGGCCAAGAAAATAAAAAGGTACAGAAGATATTCGATAACAGAGCCCAAGAACCAACTAATCTTAAAGATTCAGCCCCATGCAACGTCCAATCACAGTGAAAACAAAAATTAACACTTGGTGTTAACTTTTATAATAATCATCTTAAAAACTAATTATTATCATAATTTCTGATTAATCAACTTTCTTGTATAGTTATGTCCCACTTTTAAAATAATATAAGGGTTGTTTTCTCTTGTTTATTCAGCTTATCTTTTCTCGATAAAAAGGAACTTTTAAAATAACATGATTATTGATGAAGTAAAAAAGAAAAAACAAATTGAAAATGTTTTGATTAATCGTTATTTATTTATGTGTTTTGTCATAAGAAAGTAATAATTGGTATTTCTATAATAAGTCGTGTTTGTCTTTTTCTGCGGTGTTGGTGTCCCAACGCTATTGCTAGGTTTTCTTGCAATCCAAAACGTGATTTTGAGGAATCATGTCCTACTTGTAAGCACGTTCTGTATAAAAAATAACATCGTCTAAAGTACGTGATTTTCTATTATCACTTATTATTATTATTATTATTATTATTATTATTATTATTATTATTATTATTATTATTATTATTATTATTCCCATTGGTTATTATTATTATTATTATTATTATTATTCCCATTGGTTTTTTTATATGTGACATATATTTTACATATTTTTTATGAGAATAGGAAGACGAGAATTTTATTTACTTGCTGATTGTGATTTTTGTACTTCTTTTATTTTTGAAAAATTTTTATGTTTATGTTTTTGGTAGCTTTTATTTATATGGTGGAGATATTATGGTATTTTCATGGAAATATGAAAAGTTATTTATTATCATATTTTCAAAAGAATACGTGTTATGTGAAGAAGTTTGTGATTAGATATTTGAATCCAAGAAAATCAAATGTATGACTATATACTTTTAGTAACTAAACATAAACAAGTGTGCTTAACTTTAATTCGTGTGATATAAAATATAAAATATTGCAATTTATATATTAATAATTTTACATAAAATTCCTATTATCAATACATTTTTTTTATTTAAACCTTATTCGTGGGCAATGCAATTGTATTATATCATAATTTTTATACTGAAATGTATTGCATATAAAGTTTTTATATTACGGGATGTAAATACTGACTTAAATTTAATATAATTTATGACAACTCAAAACAATTATACATATAAAAGTAAATAAAATTGAATAAATTTTAAAATCTAAAAAACACAAAATTGACATTTAAATATATTGAAATATATTTATTGTCTGCCAAAATTATTGAAGTATCATTTAAATATTTGTAAGACTTTACTATGCTTGTAAACTTTATTATAAACTCAAACATATGAGATTAATACAGGTCACATCATGATACACCTGATAATCAAGTTGTTGCATATCTATTATCCTTGCTGGTAGCATTCCAAATATAATATAATAAGATAACCCTTATTGCATGTATAAAGTCTCAGGTGACTTTTCAACCACCAATTTTATTATTCATACTAATTATTAACCCTAAAATGAACATGTCTTGTATAACTTGATGTGTACGTTATATAAGGTTAAGGTACTTTTCTAATAATCACAATAAACGTAACTTATTTAGATTATCTATCTTATTAAATTTTATGATTGATTTAGAAAAGGTTTTGAAGTTAATTAATTATTACTTGAATAATTACTAATATAATTTATAATTTTAACTATAATAAATAATATCATGTCTTAGTTTTCTAGTTAATATAGTGTTAACCAGAAAATATATGTCTACATAGTAAAGGATTAGACAAAGTCTACTCAAAATAGTTTATGTGAAGATTCAATGTTATTTACCCTTTTTAGTACCTACCAAATTTTTGTAACCTTTTGTCTTTAAATATGGATAATATGAACTTTTATCAACTTTTATCACTTACTACCTTTATTTATAATTTAAATTCTTATTAAAAATTGTATATCTCGATAGCATATGTGATAACTTAATATTTACATATAAATAAGGTTAGGTTACTTCTTCGATGTAACTTTTATATACCTATGTTCATCAATTTATTATCAGTTATTTATTTGTAAAAAAAAATGTTATACCTCTCTCGAGTTATATTTTTCAATTAGAAAACTAATTCTTTTAGAGTATCATATCACTTAAATGATAAGGGTTTGTTTGAACTCTCCTTGTGTGAGTAAAGATCTATAAGATTCATAATCGTTTCTCTTAACTTACGTAATTATGTAGATATCAACAACATAAAAGTTAAGAATTTGGTAAACTTAAACAATTTTACATTTCATTAAATGGATATCTACCAATAATATATAAGTGCTACCAACAAAAGTTCACTTTTGATTGGTAAGATAAAAGATAATAAAACATTTATGAATTCAAGTTTCAAATTTCCTTAGAAATAAACATAAAAAAAATCCTACAAAAATTAATTCAAAATAAAAACTCAAATCAACCTATCATTCTGCATGTACTAACAATTAAATTCTTCGCCGTGGTTTCACATATTATTCAATAATATTAAAAGGGTTCATATTTCCCTCAATTTTCACAATTAAGTTTTGTTTCATCAAAACAATAATACTAAAACCCTAACGTACATAAATTTAAAAAAAAATTATGAAATTCATTATAATTCCAAACATAGTAAAGTATTACAATTTAGAATTAACTTTGCTTCCTTTGTCTTGGAGTTATTTGTATTCTAAGGAAACTAAAGGAGAAACCAATTAACCCCAAGAAAACTTCCATATCCCCTCAAAGAGTTATATGTATTTATGTATAGCTATCTTCCATTTTTCTCTTTCGGTAGAACAATTGGGCCTTGGATCCAAAAGCTTAAATCCTATTACTTCATTTTTTCCCTTCTTGACCTTATTGGTCAATAAGTCCAACAATACTTTTGAGCTTTTCTCATGCATTATCCCACAATAGTACTCTTTACTTATACATTCATACTCTTTCTTATTTCATATTTTTGTTATTTTGTAACATTAGTTATGATAATATCATCACATTTACTATTGTTTCTTTTTATCTCTTTCTTTCTTGAAGCCAACATGGAGGTGGTGATTATCATTTTCCTACATCACAGATAAGGTGATGAACTATTGTGGCGGCTATCATTATTACACTTTAGTTCAAATGTCTCTTTCAACTGTTCTTGGTTCACTCAGATTTTGGATTCACAAGGCCAATAGACCTCATGCACTTTTACATTAATGATTACAGAATAGAGCTAAGTGCGAATAACTACTTGTTGTCTACACCTGCTCTTCCATCCTTGTGATATAGATGCTTACTGGTAGATACAAACACTTTATTAAGCTCTTAAAAGAAGGGTGCTGAGAATTTAGTTTCAGGCAGATTTGTAGGGTACTAGAATTTGTGTGCAGGGTCTTAAAGAAAGGGAAAGAACTTCAACATTCAAAATCTTCGTGCAAAGTAGATCATGGCTTCTAGAATTATTTCAACTCTGCATAATGTGTCTTCTTATTCTTTTGTCTCAACCACCAAACTCTGCTTAGGTATAATGCTATCTCTCCTTTTTATAATGTGTATATTTTGAGTGTGAAAACTGAAATAATGAAAACCACCCTTTTGTGTTCTATGCTGATGATAGATTGGAAAGGGTGAATATAGTCTTTATAGATTGCATTGGAGAAAACAATTTAAAACATATGAAAGGAAGTTTTGATTTTTGAACTCTTTTTTCCATTTGGTTTTTTATACTAATCCCATCATACCTGCATGACTGCTACTATCACTGTTTGAAATTTTGGATGGTGGTATAGCTATCATTACCTCTTAGTTAACTTTTAAGGTTATCTCCACATTCAAATTTATGATAATATCATAAACTTTTGCTGCTATCTTACGCTGCCCTTATACCTGGGGATGATAATGCAGCATGGTAAATTTGACATGAACTAAAACCTGATATTCTAAGTTAATATCACAATGAATTTGGACAATACTAAAGCCATTTGCATATGTACATAATACGTTCTCCGCATGAATGAGTGTATTGAAGATTCTATATTCATTAGTCATATGTTTAAAATAATGTATGCAAGTACTAATTAGATTAAGTTAGACTCAAACAAAAGTTTAAGAACAAGTTATAATATGTTATCACATACACATATCTTAATTTCCTTAGAATAAAAATATAAAGAAGTGTCACAAAAAATGTTGATCCTATCTTAAAATCATTAAGTTTGATTGTCTAAACAATTGGATGACTATTGACGAAATTTTCAGGCCTGTGTTGTCTCTGGCATAGAAGTTTAAGTGGAACTGCTGCTTCTGCTGCTGCTGATATAGAGCCTAGCAAACCACCAGTGCAAATTGAACATAATCAGCTTCTGATTGATGGACTGTTTGTTGATGCAGCTTCTGGTTAATATCTTACCTTTATGTACTTAAAACATTGTTGCTCCATTGATATGAAAACATTCAATCTATGCCACAAAAACTCAATTAGCAATTTTTCCTTTGTTAGGAAAAACTTTTCCAACCAATGATCCTAGGACTGGAGATACAATTGCCAATGTAGCCGAAGCGGACGTTGAAGATGTAAATCGCGCAGTACGTGCTGCACGCAAGGCTTTCGATGAGGGACCATGGCCAAAGATGACAGCTTATGTAATAAAACATTATTTAATCCTAATTTGTTCTATAAATTTCAGTATGGAACTGTTTTGGTGCTGTAACTTTTGCTTTGGGATACAAGAATGCTACATGGTTTTTATGTGCAACAATTTGTTCATTATCTTTGATGAACTCCTCTAGGAAAGATCACGAATAATTTTGCGTTGTGCTGATATATTGGAGAAACACAATGATGAAGTTGCAGCAATTGAAACATGGGATAGTGGGAAGCCTTATGAACAGGCTGCAAATGTTGAGATACCTATGGTGGTACGCTTGTTCCGATATTATGCAGGTATCTGCATTATCTTTGAGTTTTTATATCATGTAGTTATAGTATTGTGTAACAAGTTGACATTCTTTGGCATCTTTTCTGTTTTCTTCAGGTTGGGCGGATAAAATTCATGGTTTAACAGTTCCAGCTGATGGACCATACCATGTCCAAACCTTGCATGAACCCATTGGTGTAGCAGGGCAGATTGTACCTTGGAATTTCCCACTTCTTATTTTTTCATGGAAGGTGGCACCTGCATTAGCTTGTGGTACTACAGTTGTAATGAAAACTGCAGAACAGACACCACTTTCTGCCCTTTATGTGTCAAAGCTATTTCATGAGGTAGTCTCATAACACCCTTATGAATGTTTCATTATGTCCTAGCTGGGTTGGGTTTCACCTCTGTGACCATCTTATTATTCTTTTACAGAGCAAGCAATCCCACTTAAATCCATACTTTCATCACTTTGAGATTGTTGAAATTACACTTACATATGGTTAAAAAGTCTTATATCTCATAGTTGGCTTTCAGGGTGGAGTCAAGTTAAAATCAATAAGATTCTACAGGAAAAAAAATTCTTTAAGAATATATGTCAGTTCTTACCATTTCACAATACTATATCAATAACCTCATCTTAGCCAAAATGAAATTAAGAAAAAAAGGATAACCTTTTCCTTTAAAGAGAATGTGAACACGTCTTCAATGTTATGATTGTCACTCTTATTAATTAGCCCTCTAGGAAATTAACAGCATCAATTTAAAATGAACCAAATGATGCAATTCCAAAATTGCTAACAACAAAAAGATTGTGATCCTGCCTATGCCTATACTTTTCTAATTGTCTTCACTGATGGATTTGATGCAATAGGCAGGGCTTCCCCCTGGAGTTCTGAATGTTATCAGTGGCTTTGGTCCTACTGCTGGGGCAGCTCTGTGTACTCATATGGATGTTGACAAGGTACTTTAGAAGATTTAGTGGAATGATTCTCCTGAAACTTAAAAAGAAAAATGGTAGAAGGTGTTTTAAGTATCTTGTGATCTGGTTAACATTGCTTTTAGTTTCTTTATTTTAAAAACGATAGCTCTGGTCCTTGTATTTATGAAATGTGGTAAATTTTGTTAGTGATCAAATCAAAATGAAGTATGGAACCAGGGACAAAACTCACCACATTTTAGAAACCTGAGAACCAAAACCACTGTTTTTAGTAGGAACTAAAACCAATTTTGACCAGATCTTTAGGACTTGTAAAACACATTTTAATATATACAAAATTTACTCTGCTGATTGTCTCTGCTATACATATATGCATCAAGTTCTGCCTATATGGTCTAATAGCTAATAGCAAAATAAACATTGGTTGATTTTGTTTTTGTAGCTTGCTTTCACAGGATCCTCTGACACCGGCCGACGGGTACTAGAACTCTCAGCACGCAGTAACCTGAAACCGGTAACCCTGGAGCTGGGTGGAAAATCTCCATTCATTGTCTGCAAGGATGCAGATATTGATGCAGCTGTTGAGGCGGCACATTCTGCATTATTCTTTAATCAGGTTTGATTATCCTAATTTCATTATGAAGAATGATAACAGCACAATCTACTTCAAATAAAATTTGCAGTTTTTAATAAATTTTAACCAATCATAAAGTGTGTCTTTAAAATAGTATTTTAAAGAGTGTATTGCTAACATTTCTCTTATGTTATAATTCACAATTAGAACAAAGCATTCTCAATTTTTTTATTGATTGCATATGTTCCAATATGGTTCAAGCTGTTTTGTTTTGCTTCTGTACAGGGGCAATGTTGTTGTGCTGGTTCTCGCACATTTGTTCATGAAAGCATATATGATGAATTTGTGGAAAAGGCTAAAGCTCGTGCTATTAAACGTGTAGTTGGAGACCCTTTCAAAAGTGGGGTTGAGCAAGGTCCTCAGGTATCTTTGAGCCTTTCCGAATGAACCGTAAATCAAAGAGAAGATTTGGTTAAAACAAGAATAACCGCCTGAGTTTTTCAATAACTTTAGTTTAAGTAAAAGAATCTATGCTTTTGCAATTGGTCATTCATAATCAAATCAACAGAAAACTTCAATTAGTTTTCTTCAACTTATGGTGGATAAATCCTAAGTAGCTGGCTGGCATCTTAAAGGGTGATGGCATTGATAGTTGTAAGTGTTTCAGATTGATTTTACACAATTCAAGAAGATCCTGAAATACATAAGATCAGGCATTGAAAGTGGTGCTACACTTGAATCTGGTGGTCAAAGAGTTGGCTCAAAAGGCTACTACATCGAACCAACTGTTTTCTCAAATGTTCAGGTTTGACACTTCCAATTAATAATGGTTCTATTTCTAAACAAAGTAGAAGTAAATAACTTTCTTTCTTAATATTATAGGACGACATGTTGATAGCAAAAGATGAGATATTCGGTCCGGTACAATCTATCCTGAAATTCAAGTATGGTACTAATCACTAGATAAAATTGCCATCATGTATGTACTTTGCATATTCTTCAGTAGTCCCTCATTTAAATTCCTCTTATTCTGTGCTATGAAATAAATCACAGGGATCTAGAGGAGGTGATAAGAAGGGCCAATGCAACTTCTTATGGCCTGGCTGCTGGAGTTTATACTCGGAACATAGACACTGCCAAGACCTTGATGCGGGCATTGCGAGTTGGAACAGTATGGATCAACTGCTATGATATCTTTGATGCAGCAATACCTTTTGGTGGATATAAAATGAGTGGTCAAGGGAGAGTAAGGGGAATCTACAGCCTTAAAAGCTACCTTCAAGTTAAAGCTTGTGTCACTGCTTTGAAGAATCCTGCATGGCTATAGTTTTCAACTACCTAAGTGTTTTTGTTCATCATGTCTTGTCTAAGAAAAAGAACCAGCAATGCAGTTTTCATGGAACATTCCTAAGGCATTGGAATTTGCCAAAGTATTCCTAGTGCCATTGTTTTTAAACAATAAATGAAATTAATACATAAAACAAAAATAATAAAACCTTATATTTCATAAGTACCAAAGAAACACAGCCACTATACAAGACCTAAACCCCAGACCTATAACAGAACTAGAGTCTTTTGTAATAGAGACTGGCATCATTGCATGTCAGCTTCTCTGATCCCTAATTTTGTGCTTCAAAATTAGATCCATCATCTGGGTAAAAGCCAGAGAACACCATATGTTTGGAGTTTAAAATTATCAAATAATTCAAAAACAAGACATCTGCGATCAAGAAATGCATGTGCAGAAACTAAAAATAACATTCTCTTCCACATGAAGAAAGAGAGAACAAAATTTATTAACATGTCAGTTTGATGACTTATTTTTTACAGGAAAAATAATGATGGTCAAGCAATGAAATGAACTCATTCTGTTTTCACTTATTCCATTATCTAGCACCTACAACTGCTGCAAATGTGAATGAGGTATACACGATCCAAGAGATTCTATGCAGCAAAAAGCAGTGCATGAATAGCCCACATGCATGGCTCCGAAAAGTAATTTAATAGTTTTCTACAAAAATGTTAACAAAACAAATCAATGCTTGAATATGGAAAGTGACAGATAATGGCTATACCCGGAAGAGGCTCTTTGACACTCTGAGAATGGTAAGCTGTATCACTAACACATTTCTCTTTGGTTTACTGCATGCCATTTACAACATAGCCAACTTGTAAAGTAAGCAAGATTCCAGTAGGTGCAAGTTTAGGATGCATGCTGCCAGTATCTAAAGCTCCACATGACTGCCTATTAGCTGCAGAAGAAATCATATACCCCTTATGCAGGACACCATGAACAATAGTAACATGGCATTTTTACCCCCTTGCTATCATAGTATGATAAAACAAAACCATGCATAGAGGAGAATCACTCCTCCCTTGAGGGGAAGGTATGTACTCTATGACTGCTGAAAGCACCTGCTCAAGACCCTCTACAGTTTTAATAGATGTTAGCAACAGGTCACTAGGGTCAAAATAAAACACACACATATGTATGCAGGATTTTGATCAACAAAATTGGAAGACTTTTATTTAATCAACATCCTATAAATCATTAAATAGTAATTCAAGGAAATAAAATGTTAGTACAAAAGAAAAATCCACCAAAATAAGGTGGGCAATAGTTGTTGTATTTGAGACTAAATGATGCTACATTATAACCCTAGAGGTAGAAATACCGGTAGTGTTTCCTCTAGACGGTGGTAAGACACTTTGCAATTTTTTAATCATCTGGTCAAGCTCCTTCAGCTTGTCCATGTCACCTGCCTGCAACAAAAACCTCTCCAGCATCAGAAATGATGCACTACTCATATGTCTTCCTCTCTCCAACATTTGTTTGGAGCACTCAAAAGCATCATGCACCAAGCCCCTTGCACACAATCCAGTGACCAGAAGATCTAAAGCATGAGCGTGGGGACAGTACCCTTTCTCCACCAGGTACTTCCACAGACCTACACTTAAATCAAGCCGATAATTTTGACAGAAATACTTCATCAGCATCACAACTGTCCTTGTTTTTGGAACAAAACCCCTCTGAGCCATCTTCTGGTAAAGCTCACTCACACCTTCAATCCCTCTTGATCTCATCAATCCTAAGAACATTGTATGGTAAGTCACATTGTCAAGCTCAATGTGTTTTTCAGCCATCTCATCCACCAAGGAAAAAGCAGATTCAATATCTCTATTTCTAACCAAAGCAGTAACCAGAGCATTATAAGCACCGGTGTCGGCAACCAAGTTTCTCGAAGGAATCTCATTAAACAACTGCCACGCCTTGCCTATGTTTCGAGCCAACCCTGCTCCATGAATCAAAGTAGTTATAGTTTCAATGGTAGGGACAACATTCCTCCCCTCCATCTCCTCCATAAGTCTCAAAGCCTCACCAAAACAACCTTTCTTACAGTAAGCGTCAATCCTAACATTAAATGTCACTCCATCAGGACTAAAACCACGCCTAACCATTTCATGATAGAAAAGCTCAACAGAAGTAACATCACCTGATTCTTTGAACCCCAAGAGCAGAATATTCATGGACTTGGTATTAGGACTAAACCGTGGCACTAGCTTTGCAAACACAGACCTGGCTTCCTTCATTTGCCTCTGTGTGCAAAATGCTTTAAGAAGCACATTGAACTCGTCAGTGCCAAACTCCCTGCCAACAAACACTTGATCTTCCATCCTTCTAAAGGCATCAAGGGTGTCCTCAAAGGACTGGAATTTGGCGATTTTGGAGAGCACAATGCTCATTGACTTAAGGGTGAGCAAAGAAGAGTGGCTTCTTGCAATGTCCCGCAAGAGGGCCCAAGTTTTGTCAAAATAACGCATCCGTGCAAGGATGTGGAGGGTCATGTTGAGTGAATCAGGACTTAGGGGGGAATGGGAATGGATGAGGCAGTAGTTGAAGAACTCCAAGGCCTTGAGGCCATTGCAATGTGAAGCAAACAACCGGCCGAGAACGTTTTCCACAAGGGAAGTGGAGAAAGTGGAAGGAGGGAGGAGGTGGAGGAGTGTAGGGTGAAGGGGTTGCAATGGAAAAGGGTGGTCGTTGATGATTCTGGTGAGTGTGTCAAGATCAACTGTGATCTGTGAACATGATTCAGGACTGCCAATAGAATTTTGAGAAAAAGTAGGTGACTCCTTTCCAACACTACAGTCATCACCATTTATGCTATGCTTACAGAACATTCTTGTTGTCTTTGCTTTAAACATGATTCCCCTTACTCTCTCCACCTAAGACATTTTAAAGTTAACCAACTAAGCAACATAAGACAAACAAAATCCAAGAAATTTAACAAAAACTAATCTGTCACAGCTTTTACAAATAAGTTCATTCACAACACAAACTAATTTTGATTTGATTTGTAGGAAAAGTTCAAATTCCCTTTATAATCTTACTTCTCCAAAAGCTAATTTTTAAAATTTGAACATTACACTAAAATTTTAAACTTCTTTTCATCTTTCCAATCAACCCATTGTCTCATTCTACATCATAGTGAACCCAACACTACAGTTTTTGAACAAGAAGCAATTTTGTTTTATTCTACATCATTGTCTCATTCTACAATACCCATTTGGTCTAACACAGCAAAAGCCCATGCCCAAATGAGAAAAATGAAAATTTTCAGAAATAGTACCTGAGACTCATCAAGATAGTGAGGTGGTTCACGGCCTTTCCTTTGGCTGGAGTTGCCATGATTAAAAGTTGCAGCCGAGAAGCTTCTAACGAGCTCTGGAGTATACTGCCTCAAACCTATGGAGCTTTTCCCTCTGGTGCTGTTTAGGCTTGGAAAGAGTTGATGAGTTAAAGGCTTGAAATTGAAATTGCAGAAGAAGCGTAGATAATTTGATAGCTTTAAGCTCTTGGAAGCCATTTCACAGTCATGGAGGAAATGAACCTTCGGGTTACATTTGGATGGATGGTTTCAACCCGGTTCAATGTGAAAAAAAAAATTTAAAAAAAAGTTGTTGGACTTAAAGTGAGGCCCAACCCACTAATTTATAGTCTTGTCTATGAAACAAGAGAAAGGAAACCAGATTGCAGAGATCGCAGGGAGAAGGTCGAAACGCAAAACAAGACAACCAGAGAAAGAGACAAACACAGATCTGTTCCTGCGATAGAAGAACGGAAGCGCAACACCCCAAAGCACACAAAGTTGCAAGGGAGAACCAGTGACCTCGGAGTTGTTACCAAGGTGCGTTCTGCATAAATCGTGACCTAGAAACAAACAATTCCAGTGTCGTTTTTTGCCTTTTTCTTTCTAGTGTCCAACTGGGCTCGCTGAATCCACTCTAACTCGCGATTCTACACGAGTTTGCTCGAGTTCACACGATCCTACTCAAAAAGGATTCTACTTGATAGTTAACTAGGTTGAGTTTACGAGTTGAATATGTGTTAAATTTATCATTTTTACCGTTTTTAAGGTAGACCAACTTGAGCACCACACTTATTGGCCCGTAGACTCATCTGGGATTCAGCGTTATAGCTTTCAAGGACAGTTCGTTACTACGCATGTGAAAGGGAGAAAATTGTTACCTCGGATTCAAAGGTTATAGCTTTTATCCACTTATAAGTATTTATTAAATGATTATAAATATGAGATTTGATTAGGGAAGTATTTATCAGTTGGAAGCACAGTGGTAATAAGGTTAAGTATATGTCAAAAGAAATAGTGGTTGTGATTATTGAACGAAATTTTCACCTTTCTGTTAATTTTTTTTGTAGGAATTTGAGGCAAAAATGAGAGTGGTTCAGAAGTTTTTCGTTGCATCAATGTTCATGTGGGCAATCCCCATTGCAATATTATATGCTTTTAATCACAACATGCTTCCTGGTAAGATTCTAATGTACTTAAGCCTTTACGGTTTTTTGTTGTTCTTTTGGAGTGGATTTTTGTTGTTGTCCCTGATTTCATTTGGAAGTGTTTGTCTCCTTAGCACGGTTCTGTTTTCTAGAAGTTTCTCCTGTGACTACTTCAATAGAGCACTAGAAGAAAATAGAAGAAGATGATGAAAAAACATCTCCAAGCTGTTTCTGTTTTTTTTATCTTTAAAACACATGTTTTGGAAATAAATTTTGAAACTTGGTGGATTTTGGGTGAGAAATTGATTGCTGAGTAGTGAGCAGTGTAGATTTATTTTAAAATACAGATTTTACAACAATAAAGTGAAAAGAGAATAAAAATGCCCTTAGCCTCTAAGGAAATGGCTAGTTTTGCCTATATGGTATGGTATATGTGTATGCTGTTGTATTGGAAGATAATTTGCTGCTTCTGATGGAGGTTATTTTGCTAACATTTGTATTATAATCATTGTAATGGAGATATGCGTTTAATTCAAATCCTTATCTGTGGTCTGAAAAAGTAAACTGTGAAACCTGTAGTTCACTATGCATATTGGAGTTAATTTTTAGCTTTATGTGCAACTTTGAAATGGTTGTTAAATGGTGATGCTCTTTATTTTTCTTTTGTTTTCTCTTTTGTTTTCTCTTTCCTCGTTATAAACTGAGGAGAGGATCATAGAGTAAACGCCAATCCATCTGCTTGCATCATTACCTGTGGAATTGAGTTAACCAAGTTATTCACTCACACCCCATTCTAACCAGAAATTGCTGTTTTTGACTTTTTATAAGCACAAGAGTTAATATGGGAAACTATTTCAATATATGTCTATGGGAATTTACTTTTGACTTGGAAATGCCACAAATGCCTAACCTCAAGCTAAGTGCTTCCATGCTAAGGCTCTTCAAATGTTGATTTCCCTTAGTTATTAATGGAATGCTTTGTCCCTATTCTGAACAATCTTATCATTTTTCATTAAATGTAATGTTCATATATTGTCAGAATAAAGATATTTAGAGTTTTATTAACCAATTACAAATCAACTTAGATAGATGACTTTGAAGTTAACTATTATAAAACTCAATAATCTTACCATATATATCACAGTCTATGGTGGCATGACAATGTAAAACCTTTAGACTGTCACTGAATTCTTATTTAATTCTTTTCATTTCATTCCTCTAATGTTTCCCAACCGGTTGTGAATAAGACCCAATTGAAAAATAGAATGGAAATTGCAAAACTACCACCTTAACCTTACTGTGTTTCCTTGTCTGTAACAGGAGCATCCAATTTGTCCCCTTACTCTATGACACTAGTGAGTGGATTTCTTGCTGTCATATCTGTCAATGTAGTCATAGCATTTTACATATATTTGGCAATGAGAGAACCTGCTGATAAACACGAGCCTGATCCTAAATTTATTGCTGAGGCCAAAGCTAGCATTAATCAGCCTACAGGGGATGCTCAGCAATCTTCGCAGGCTGTCAAGAAAGAACAATAGATGGTGTTTTAAGACCCCTTTGTTTCTACTCACAAGTTGTTCATCTTGGAGAGGAGAGGGAAGAACGGGGATGAAGGGAGAAGGTCCTGAATCGTGTGCCAATCATGCTTATGTTATCAAGTTTGCACATTCATGTTTTCATGTGTTAGTTTCATAGTGTTTTATATATACAAATTTAAAGTTCCTTTCAGTTAAGAATGTTTTAGACGTTTTTGTATCCATTTGACCATTGTGTTTTCAATGCATTGGAGAAAGTTATTTTTTACGTTTAATTTATCTGCAACATAAAGATAAATGAACTACACTTCCCATATTGCATGATGTGCTGAATTGTCATTACTAGAAAATTGTATAGCAGTGTTAAATTTAGTAGTATTTTGGTGAAATGTTAATAACCAAGGTTATTATCAAAGAAGAGTAATTAATTTTTTTGTATAATTTGAGACAAACAAAGTGTATTTTATTAGAGAAGTGTGAAGTGAAAAACATCAATCAACTAATGTTTTGTGTTTGCTCTCGTCCCAAAATATAATGCTATCAATGTTAGTGGTATTATTCTTCAATAAAAATTAGCATTGAATCATGGTAATTAGTGGCTATTTTAATTGTTAAAAAAGTTACTAAAATATAATGTCTCTGAATGGCAGTAACATTTAATGAGTAGGAACTGAAAATATTTTCAGAAAGGAAGTTCTACTTCAGTTAAGTATTCAATAATCTACCAAGCTATTAAAGTAAGTACTTGTGCTTGGAAGATTAAAAAGAGACAATGAAAGCAAATTAATCACAACCAAATGGAGCAAAAATCATAACAACTATGATAATACTAGCAGACCAATTGTTCATCAATCAAATATCTCAACAAATATTAACTTTTTGAGCTACCCCTCACAAAGCTGCAAATTCTTCTGCATGAAGCAAAGTGGTAGCTGATATCTGATTTCAGTTGAATCTGTTTTTAGTGTTCTCTTGATTCTACTCCTCTCTGACCAAGTTATGACTTCCTAATGTTGGATTTTCCATGACAACATTTGTTGATGGACCATTTTCTAGGCTTTCTCTCAGCTGTACCAATACCACCATATTGTCATGTTGCTGACTTCTTGTGGCAGTTTGGCTCTCCCTAGACACACTATTTGGTGCAACCAAGTAGTCACTATTACCTATAACTTGGTTTTCACTATGAGAATGAGCATTGGACCTGCAAATTGGACATAAGGGTGTCTTAAGAAGCCATGTGTCCACACACTGAGCATGAAAACTGTGCTTGCAGATAGGTAACAACCTGCACTTATCTCCAGTGATGAGGCTCTCCAAGCAAACTGCACAATCCACAGGGCTGCTTGTGTTGCCTTTGGCAACATAATCATAACATGGAAGCTTCTCCAAGTCATCTATGGACATGCTTCTTCCTCCATTTGCACCTCTCTCAACCATAGATCCTCTCCTAGAGAGTCTCTCCGAAATACAAACATGAAATATGATCAATACCACAAATCCCACAAATATTAGCACCACTGTTACAATAACTGTCATTATATACTACAATGCTTAAATGGAAATCTCACAATTTTTTGGCAGAGACTACAAGTATTCTCCAATTAAAACAATCTTCCTTGAACTAGGTAGGATCAGAATGAACGATCAAACTCTCCCTCTGAGTATCTAACACTGTTGCATATTGAAGACTCATTCCAAAAACAACTGATTAAGCTGTTGGAACAATTACATGTCATGCTTTCGGTAGTAAAAGCTCAAAAAAATTCTAAACATGGATTCATGGTGTTGTATATTATATGCTAAATAACATTGGCAATATTCTATTGAATCCATTTCCTATGTATGCATGTGTGAAGCAAATGCTGAGCAAGTACCAAAAAATATGCCATGAAAAGTAGAATTGTAGCACAAGAAAAAGTGAGGTAGTTTTGTGATAGAAACACAAGTTTCTTTGTTTGATGAACTTGGAATTTCATATATAAGAAGTTAAGAAAAGAGTTGCACATCATCAATCAGCATGGTTTTTTTTGTTTTTATCCCTTTTGATTTGTCTTTTGTGTATTAGGTGAGTGTGGAATGTTGATGGAGTGGGTGGGAAAGTAAGGAGTTTTTACAAGTGGACACAAAAAAATCACGGTTAGCTTGCCCTTTGAGCCTTTTCCTCTTTATCCTCTTTCCCTTTTTCTCTTTACTTTCTCTTTTACTTTCTTTGGTTTTGGCACTATGTACCACCTTTTGGTATTACAATGAGACACGGGATAATACTTATAAAGAAATTAGTTCATCCAAAAAATATATGAAAGGTTAATTAATTCAACTACTAAATCATTTTATTTTTATTTTTTTAAATGTGTGTTGATCAACACATAAGTTAGAGATATTTTTTAACTAACTTTAATTAAGATTTTATCGACCAATGATTACTTTTAAACGTATATTAATGAAAAATAATGTTGATAAAAAAATATTTTTGAGATCATCTCTTTGTCAATATATGTCAGAGTTATTTCTTAACTTAATGGGAGTTTTTGAAATTCGATAAGATTATTTTTCAATAAATGTCAATCAGTTTTTTTTATTGAATTTTTTAATATTAATTTTTTGACCATGTCTACAATATTGAAGTAATACTTTTTTATATTTCATGATAATTGAAATATTTCATTCAAAAGAAAAATTAAAATTAAAAAAAAATTGAATTATCTTATCTAAATAAAATATGTTAAAAATATAAAAAAAATTAAAAACTAAACAATTTGATATGGAAGCTAATTTAAATTCAGTGTATTTTAATCTTCTTCAAAATAAAAAAAAATATTTAAAAGACAAGTTAAAATATTTTTCCTACTCAAATTAATGAATAGCATTTTCTAATAGGCTCGACTTACGTAATTTTGAAGACTCTAATACTATTTTCTCAATTTTCATTTATATTTTTTAAGCTTTTGCCTATCAAAAATTTATCTCATAATTTTTATATGCGCAAAAATCCCACGTACTTAAAAATTAAAATAAAAAATAATACTTTATTAATATTCTTTATCTTAATCCAACTATACACTTGTTTTGAGCACGTTCACATTGGTGTAGTGAGGAGGATATTTTAGTCTTTTTTTGTTAATACGGGGTGCAGGAAGCAAAAGACTGTTCTTCAATCACAACAACCCAACCATGTGGGTATGTATCTCACTTACAAGGACAAAGAAAAAGCCCAACAAAGTCCAATTACAGTTACACGATTAGCATCTTCAAATTGTTACTAAGACCCTGAGATAATAATATTATTTATATAACTTAAATATGTTTTCAGTTCTTGAAGAATAATTATATTCTTCATTTTTATCTCTAAATTATTTTATTTTTCTTTGTTCTTTTTAAAAAAATTAAGACCTTGTTATATTGATTTTAATGCTTTTAACGTATAAAATTATTTTAAGGTCTTATATGATAAAAACATTTTTTTATTGTGTATTTGGACAATTTACAACAAAAACAAGTTTCTTTTGTAATTTTAGAAAATTATAATTGTGTGATTAAGTACTTATTATATTTTTTTTAAAATTAATCAAACAATTTTTAAGTTAATAGAATTTTTGTAGAGATATGACACAACATTTTTAATAAAAAAATATAAAATGTGAAACATAAAATATTTAGAAAAACTTAACATACAAAATTTGGTATGAACTCTCTTGTGTATTTTTGTAAAGTTTGGTATGAACTCTCTTGTGTATTTTTGTAAAGTGTGTAATATAGCTCCAAAATAAAAACATATTACAATCTAGAATTTAACTTAGAGATAAATAAGATGTATCTAAATATTTTTTTAGGAAAAATTAAATAAAAAATCAGTTATTTCATTTTTATAACAAAACAACTAACTCTATATTTGTAAAAATATATTCAATTTCATTTTTATAAAAATCACAAACTCACCACAACTTTTTAAGAAGTGGTTCTTTCTCTTTTATGTTTTGTTTGGTTGAAGGAGTAGATTTAAGAGAATGAATTTGAAGAATTTTAAGTGGATTGTGTGAGGATGATAAGGTTGTTTGGATTAATGGATAGATGGTAAGATCTAAAGGGATTTGAAAGGAATGTTTGTGAAAGTTTGGAAATGATTTGATAGATGTTATAGATTTTTTTTTAATTTTTTAATTAATATATTTGTGAAATTATTAATTGACCCTTGTGGAAAAGGGTGTTTTGTAATTTCCAACTCACTTACAAAGACTGATTCATAATTTTTAATTTCATCCCTTCAAATCTCTTCCCATGAGCAGGATTCCATCTTGCAAAATCCCTCTCTAATCCATCCTTCTAAATTAATGCAACAAAACAGACTTCATCCACAACAATCCATCCTTTTGAACAGTACATCTACACCATAACAACAATTCATCCTCTTGAACAGTACATCTACACAAACTGATTCAACCAAACACAAGCTTAGATTTCTAGTGTCAGTAGAACAAAGAGTGTCCCATCAGATTCTTGGTCCTTTGAGGGCCACACTCTATATATATATATATAAGAGAAGTTAATTAAATGTCTTTTTTTAAATGGGAAGCTAATTTCATGTTTTTGTTTCTAAATTTTAGGTAAGGGAAGTTAAAAGTTAATGGTGCCCTTTCTATGTTAGTTAGAAATATAAATTTATATAAAATGATGATATTTAGTAAGCGAAAATAATTGCATGTTTTTTTTAATATTAGGTAAGGAAAGTTAGTTTGATCGTTTTTAATATATATTGTAATTATTTATTTTATCAAGTATAAATTGGATGAATTTGAATTAAATAGAATGAATGTTTATGTAGTGTATGATGTAGTATCAATGTTTGTGATGTAGTGTGTAATGGAGACATGGTATCTGCAGGAGATGATTAGATGTGGTGAGAGTCAAAGGAGATTTAAATAATTGGGTCGTAATGTGATGTATTATATAAGTGTGATGTGTTAATGATATTGTGATATATGAGATTATTTATGAAAGCTTGATAGGTGTAGAAATTTAATTTATGATTATATATATATATATATATATATATATATATATATATATATATTTAAAATCTATAACTCTATAGGTTATCTTTGTGGTGTTTGTTTTGTTTTCTAAATCTTTGTATTACATGTGCATATATGAATATTTATATTTTGAAGAAGAAGTATATTTTGAAATATAATATATGAATATTTATATTTAGGTCTATTATATCATTTGTATGCAATAAAGTTTCTATTATATAAAAAACATAAGATGTTACAAAGTGTTCACTTCATATGTTTGTTTTAATAGGAGTTTTACATAAATTACCAATAGTTATTTTCTTCTTATTTAATGATTGATTGCTCTTAAAAATATAATAAAAAGGTTTGAGGTTAATGACTAGTATATTGAATCAAATATGATCATGTTAGGATCTTACTAGCCACTTCTGTAAGATTTCTTTTCATCATCATTAGATTAGATGTTTTCATCATCATTAGATTAGATGTGTGCATGAGATCAGAGGTAGGGAATGTTGTGAGTTTACTTTGTTCAAAGTGTGGTAGTACCCACTTTTCATCATCATTATATTAGATGTGTGCATGAGATCAGAGGTAAAGAATGTTGTGAGTTTACTATGTTCAAAGTGTGGTAGTAACCACTATATTGTCCAGGAAGCCTCATTCTTTTACCAACAATAACTTTATTTACACATTGAATTCAGGTAGATACTCTTACAAGGAATTGACATGAAATAAGAGGCAAGAAATGTTGTCATACTAACAATAATTGAATTCAGGTAGATATTCTTACAAGGAATTGACATGAAATAAGAGGCAAGAAATGTTGTCATACTAGCAATAATTGTTGTCAGTTTATGTCCAATCTGTATTAATTATAAATGTGTTGACACTTAGTTTTCTTACTTAGAAAATCCTCATTTTTCACCAACAATAACTTCACCATAATTTTTGGTGAGACTATGGTTGCAAATGTGTTGACACTTGGTGTTCTTACATAGAAAACCATCATTCTTTCACCAACGATAACTTAACCATAATTGGTAATTGTTAGTCAGATTGTGGTTGACACTTGGAGGATTAAATTAACCATAATTGGTAATTGTTAGTCAGATTGTGGTTGACACTTGGAGGATTAAATTAACCATAATTGGTAATATTGTGGTTGATACTTGGTGTTCTTACCTAGAAAACCCTTCTTATTTTATCAATAATAACTTCACCATAATTGTTCAGACTTATCACACTGTGGTTGACACTTGATGTTCCTACCTAGAAAACCCTCCTTATTTCACCAACAACAACTTCACCATAATTGTCAATCAGACTGTGGTTCCCACTTGGTGTTCTTACCTAGAAAAACCCTCCTTACTATATTTCACCAACAATAACTTTACCACAATTGTCAGAATGTGGTTATAAATGTGTTGATACTAGGTATTCTTACCTAGAAAACCCTTATTCTTTCACCAACAATAACTTCACCATAATTGTTATTCAGATTGTGGTTGACACTTAGTGTTCTTACCTAGAAAGTCCTCTTTATTTTATCAATAATAATTTTACAATAATTGTCAGATTGTAGTTGTAAATATGTTGACACTTGGTTTTCTTACCTAAAAAACCCTCTTTATTTTACTAACAATAATTTTACCATAATTATGAGTTAGACTAGTTGCAAATGTATTGATACTTAATTTTATTCCACATGAAACCTTTCTTATTTCATCAACAATAACTTCACTCACACTTGAATTATGATAGAAATTAACATAAATAACAAAATATTAAATATTATCTATAATTAATATATATATATATATATAACATTTTAGGTTTGCAGTTTTAATTCAATTATTTAGATTTTATTCTAATGAAATTTTTATGGAGAATTTTTTTTATGAGAATCAAATTAGTCTAAAATGACCATGACTATGTATTTAAGGAAATTATCCTAAAATATAATAATTTTAAGTGTCATTTTAACAAAACATAGTGTTAAAGATATTAGTATTAAGAGTTTTTCATAATATTTTTTTGTTGATAAAACTATAGTTTTAATATATATCTCAAAAAAATGGACGAGTTTCTTAAAACTGAAAAACTAAATAAATTTATTTAATTTTAAGGAATATAGGATTATAAGATCTATATTAAAGTTTTTTTATCAATTAATAACTTTTGAACAAAAGAAACTCATTGAAGATATTCCCGCCAAATCCTTTAAGTTTGGAATAAAAGTTATAAGTTGAAGGAAGATAATAAATAAAAGAATGACAAAGTTGAAACTCCATTGACAAAAATAATTAATAGATTAATGACAGTTGAAACTTTAAGAGATAAAAATACTAATTCAGAAGATATAGGATTACAAGTAAAATTTAAAGATAAATCTTAAGTACAATTTCTCACCAAATAAAAGAAGGCAAATATTATTTCCTAATATTATTCTCATGCTAAATTTAAAATGAAAAAAAAAATAATTAATCTGATTTTTTAAAAATAAATTTTAGAATTTAATTATATATATGGTCAACATAAAAACTGCCATTGCAGTTAAAAAAGCATAAAAAACTGTTAGCTAATAAAAAACGCCCTTAATATATCAGTTAAGCAACTGTTTTCTACAAACTTTTTAATATAGTTATTATAAAATTAATAAGGTTACAATAAAAATATTTAAATAACCATTCTAAAAATAATTATTTTATTTTATTTATCAGCTCCTTTCTTTATTTTGTTAAGAAATGATTATTGGTCCCTATTTTACATCAGAAGAAAAAAAAACACATAAATGGAGAATGGAGAAGCAGGAAGAACATGGTCACACAACCGACACGTGTCCAGCCATTCCATCTAGAGGAAAGTACAATCTAACCTTAAATTAAAATTAGCTAAAAATAAGATTTTTTTGGTATGAATATATTTTTATTAAATTTTATATGAAAAAATATATTTTGAAAATATATGAATATTTATATTTAAATTTATTATATAATTTTTATGCAATAAGTTTCTATTATATGAAAAATATAAGATGTTAGAAAATATTGACTTTGTTTAATAAGAGTTTTACATAAATTATCAATTCATTTTCTTCTTATTTAATTATGAATTATTTTTAAAAATATAATAAAAATGATTGAGGTTAATGACCAGTATATTAGACCAAATATTGTTTTGTTAGGACTTTACTTTAAAAAAATCTAATTCTTTCACTAACAATAACTTCATAATCAGGTAGCTAGATATTTTTACAAGAAATTGACATGAAATGATTATTGTTGTCATACTAACAATAATTGTTGTTAGTTTTTCTTTAGATTGAAATTGCAAATGTGTCGCACTTATTTTCTTACTTATAAAATCCTCCTTATTTCACTAGACTATCATTATCAGTAAATGTGTTGACACTTGTTATTCTTACCTAGAAAACCTTTCTTATTTTACTAACAATAACTTCACCATAATTGCCAGATGGTTCACACTTGGGTGTTCTTAGTGAGAAAACCCTCCTTATTTCAATAACGTCACCATAATTGTCAGTTATAGTATGGTTGACACTTGAGTGTTCTTACCCAGAAAAATCTCCTTATTTCACCAACAATAACTTCACCATAATTGTCAGTTAGACTCTGGTTGACACTTGGGTGCTCTTACCTAAAAAATCCTCACCCAAAAAATCCTCATTATTTCACCAGCAATAACTTCACCATAATTGTTGAGTTAGATGGTTGCAAATATGTTGATACTTGGTGTTCTTACCTATAAAAACCTCTTTATTTCACCAATAATAACTCAAATATGGTGACCCTCATTCTTTCACCAACAATAACTTCATCATAATTGTGAGTCAGATTGTGGTTAACACTTGGTATTCTTACCTATAAAACCCTCCTTATTTCACTAATAATAACTTCATTCATAGTCATACTGTAGTTACAAATGTGTTGACACTTGTGTTCTTATCTAGAAAACCCTCCTTATTTCACCAACATTAACTTCACTTGAAGTTTGTTTGGTTGCATTAATTTAAGAGGATTATGAAATAGGAAATAACTAAACAGTTATTGTAAGTAAGTTGGAAATCAAGAAATACCCTTTTCCACAAGGGTTAATTAGTAATTTCACAAATATATCAATTAAAAAATAAAAAAATCTATAACATTTATCAAATCATTCTCAAGCTTTCACAAACATTCCTTTCAAATTCATTCAAATCTTACCATATCCTAGCAACCTTATTATCCACACCCAATCCACTCAAATTTCTTCAAATTCATTCTCACAAATCCACTCCTCTAACCAAACAAAGCCTTGGTGTTCTTACCTAAAACACCCTCCTTATTTTACTAATAATAACTCCACCATAATTGTCAGTCATTTAGATTGTGCTTGACACTTGGGTGTTATTGCCCAAAAAACCCTCATTATTTTACCAACAATAACTTCACCAAAATTGTTGGGTCAAATAGTTGCAAATATATTGACACTTGGTGTTCTTACCTAGAAAACCCTCCTTATTTAACCAATAATAACCCAAATATGTTGACCCTTATTCTTTCACCAACAATAATTTTATCATAATTGTGAACTGTGGTTGACACTTGGTATTCTTACCTAGAAAACCCTCTTTATCAATAATTGTCATAGTTGCAAATATGTTGATACTTGGTTTTCTTACCTAAAAATACCACCTTATTTCACCAACAATAACCTCATAATGATCCATCTGCAATCACCCTACCTTGATTTCCTTTCAATCCCCAGTACTCTGATTTCATTTCAATCAAAATGATTGCAAATGCATTCATCATTCAGTCATAACAACAATCACATTCAACCATTATGAAGCTTATAGGTGCATGTGTAATCATGGTACCTTGATTTCCTTTCAATCTTCAGTACACTGGTTTCATTTCAACCAAAATGATTACATATAAGTCTATAACTCAGTCATCACACATAACACATCAATTTCATCATACTGAAGTATATAGAGACATATGTAACCATGGTACCTTGGTTTCCTTTCAACCCC
>Ga0099825_1001570_pt1 | contig 29330 bp, 16 predicted proteins | sample SiratroredBW_FD_76838 | JGI IMG/M metagenome (GOLD analysis project Ga0099825, IMG submission 76838) | Root nodule microbial communities of legume samples collected from California, USA - Siratro red BW | ecosystem: Host-associated > Plants > Roots > Nodule | place: USA: California | collected...
ATTATTATTATTATTATTATTATTATTATTATTATTATTATTATTTTATTAATATGTTGTAAGAAGAAAGCATTTATAAGTATATATAAAATTTATAATCACTACATTAATAAAAATTTATAATCATATAATAATAATAATATTATTATTTTTATTATGATTATGACTCTTATTATTATTAGTAATAATAATATTACTTTAATAATATTAATATGAATAATAATAATAATAATATAAATTATAAACATAATATTAATATTATACGAATAATAATATAAATAATATTAACTATAATATTAATAGTATCAATAACAATATTAATGATCTTAATAACAATATTCATAATAATAATAATATTATTATTATAAATAATAATATTAATATTATTAATAATAATATTAATATTATTAATAATAATATTAATATTAATATTTAAATTAGTAATAATATTAATATTATCTATAGATATAAATTTGTAAGTATTCATAATTTAGACTTTATATATAGATACAAATTCATACGTAATTTAAATTTATATTTTACTTATCAACAAAGATTCATAGGTAATTACAACTTTAAACTTTACTTATAGATATAAATTCGTAAATAATCAGAACTTATATTTTAAATACATATACATATATCTAGGTGATCAAAACTTGTATTTTATCTATGAATACAAATACGTAGATAATAATTTATGAATAATATTAAATTTATCTATAAAATTATATTTGTAAGTAATAATCGATAGAAAAACTTACAAAATTATATTCATAAGTAATAATCGATAGATAAATTAAAAAAAATTTGTAGGAATAATTTCTATACTTTAATATTTTGATTATTATTTTGTAAAGTTTTTGATGAAAATTGTAATTACTATTTTCATTCACACAACCTAATGTTTTGTACACCTATATGCTTTTGTAAGTAATATATAGATTACATCACTTATACTTCATATTTATCATTCTTGTTAAATACATCACATGTTTTCTATACTACTATTTATCAAACTTTAGTCTAGTTAATTTTTCTTAAGTTTCCTAATATACGTTTTTATGATTATACATTTTTATACTATTTAAAAATTTAAATCACTTTATATTCTTTTAATTCAATCTAATTCAAATCGATCAATATTTATAAGCTATATTTAAATATACCATAAATCATGTTTTGAATTTTGAAATGTAAGTTTCAACTTTTTAACACGACTTTATAGAAATGGCAAGCCATTCATTCTTAATAACTATATAGAACAATGACATTATTCGTCAATGGGTTTGTTCAATGTTGTCATACTAAACAAAAATTAAAATCATAAACACAAATAACTAACTTATGTAATGAGACTAGATGATCCAAAGCAAAATAAAGGTGTGAGATGTGAGACAGACAATAACAATAGTGACCAATGACAACCACAATGAAAACTACAAAAAAGTATACGAAAACATAAATATAAATGGAGAACAATGCAAACAAAGGTGGTTAAAGGCAATGGAGACATTAGAGAGTACAAAGGGTGCTAATAGGAAAGTGAGCAAATAGTGCAAGCCAAAAGAAAAAGATTAAAGACAAGTTTAATACAACTCAATCACAATTCTTTTAATAATAATCGTCAAAAAGTATATACATATAATCATTATTATTAATACTTTTAACAACTGTTATTAAAAGAATCGTCATTTTAAGTTAAACATAATTATAAAATTGTCATTACGCTTTTTTGAACAATGATCATTAGTAAAAAAACGCTTTCTACATTGGTTTTAGAAGATACTTTATGTCGGTTTTGGAATCGATGTTAATATGACGTTAAAAGTCTTGTATTTTTTTTACTTCGACTCTATAACTGATGTTGTATGTGCATATACTACATCGGTTGATAAATAAATCACCAACATAAAATTCTAATCAAAATAACACTCTGGAAGAGATACTACATCGGTTGTAGCTCCTAATCAACGTAGTATCTATCCTATTACATCAGTTGGGAGCCCACAACCTATGTAATAGGGCTATTTTTTAAAAAAAGAAAATTCAGAAAAAAAAAATCCAGAATTTTTCAGAATCGCTTTGATAAATCTCCAATACATACAAAGAAAAACCACAACAATTTCCAGAACTTTTTGACACGTATAAATAGGTGAAATAATAGGCTAAAATCTAAAAAAATATACAAAAATATAAAAAAGATAAAAAAGTAGTGTAAACGATGGAATTTTGGAAAAAAAATTCCGAAATCCCTTACGGAATGGCCTAGGAGTTTCGTTACGCAAAATTTTTCCGTCCAAAAATTTTTGAAACCCAAAATTTATGATACAAACATCCAGAAAGCATTCCAAGCATACAAAGATAAGAAAACATACCTCTTGTAGACAATGAGAGCAAAACCAATGAACACAAATCGACCCAAACGAAATCTACCAAAACCAGAAAATGCAAAAATGGAGTAAATGAAACCACAAAAAGACAATGAGAGCAAAGGAAAATGGGAGAGAACAACACGCGATGAAGAAAACCACGTACCAGTGAGAACATGAGCAAGAAAGCGAGACAGAATGCAAGAGAGAATGCATGAGAGAGAAAATGACAGCATGAGTGAGAGAGAATTGTGAAGAAGCAACATCCACAAGAGTGAAAATGAGGGAGGGAGACAAAAAGTGTAAGAGTAAAAACAGTGTGCGAGAGCGTAAAAATAAAGGACTATTACGTTAGTTACTACTCAATAACTGACGTAATAAGATACAACGTCAATTCTGGGGTCAACAGACGTTGTATCTAAATCTTAAATTCAAAATTTGAGAATTTTAAAATAGCGAGGGACATATTACATCGTTAAGCAATAGAAATGACGTAATATCCTCCCTATATTACGTTAGTTCTACTGTTTAACCGACGTAGTATCTCCCCCGCCATTTAAAAATTTTCAAATTTTGAACTTTTATTTTTTTCAATCTTTTTCTACGTCGATTATTTGTGGAACCGACATAAAATATAATATATTATGTTGATTTTGTGTAATCCGACATAATATTTCTTCAAATATTTATAAAAATATCACCTTATTTTTTACTATGTCGATTTGAGTTTTAACTGTCATTATACGTTGACGTTGAATAGTGTTATTCTACTAGTGGATTCCTTATCAATTAACATAGAAAATGTTGTGAGTGAAAAATTTTACACTAATGAAATCACATATAGATATAAAAGACAAACAAAATAACAATAAGCTATAAATAGAATTGATAAGAAAGAAGAATAAAAAAAATTAACACCAAAAAAGAAAATTGTGATAAGACTTGAGAATGGAAGAAGTCACGCATCTCTAAGATAATCACTTAGGATGAATCACTACTTCAATCCTAAGATAAAAAATAACACTTAAGAAAGTGGTCACGGCCAGAATAACTTTTACAAATCTCTCAAATTGGGAACAAAATTCGTATAATTTTATTTTCTTAAATAAATATCTGAAAGGAAAGAATTGATATTAGTATCTAATACTTGTATGTTTCAATATTTACCACAGTCTATGCCTCTCTTTCTAAAAGTACCCATGACAAACAAATGAAAATATGGATTAGTTTAAGATATTGTTTGTCTTCTTTGAAGTTAGGTAGGTGAATGTTTGATGAGAAACTTTTGTTTCATCCCTAGATTTTTTAGAATTTAATCTGACGGTTAGATTTTAGTATTTTTTTTTCTAATATCTTCCCAAGTTTGACCCTTTTTTTGTGTTAAAAAATCCAGCACCTTTTGCCACTACACTTCTCTGTCAGCTCCTAAACCCAAATGGGAAAAATCTCATTTGGGTAAATTTCACACCGAATTTACCTCTGTGAAGGAGATGCATCAAAAAAAGAAGAGAATTTTGCCTTGAGGGTTTGAACCTTATCTCAGTTATTGAAGACAGGAGAATCTTAACTCCATAACTCCATCATAAATTTATGGAGACAATTTCCCTTCACAGCCTCCGTACAACTTATTAAAAATAAATAAATAATGAAAACAAATTGGCGAGCATTTGCATGTGATGAGTATGCACCTGAGGCTGCGCCATCCCCATTTGTCAAAAAATGCTTACCTTCTCTTTTCTCTCACTGTCTTCTTTCCTTCTGAAAGCGAACGTGGAGTGTTCTTTTTCTTAATGCTTTAAACCAACACAAACTTCACAAGAAAATTTGCCCCATGATATTTTTCATTGTGTGGTCCTTGATGCATAATAACAAACATGAAATAAGTTTTATCAAGTATTTGTGATACTAATTCAACTTTATTAACCTTAGTAAAAAGTAAAATATTTTTTTAGTAAATAAATATTTTATTTAATGTCATATTATCTTGGTTCTTTGCAAAATCAATACCGAAAGAGCATGTCACTGTGACATTAAGGGACACAAGCTTTAAATGCGAGTTGGTTGAAGGCAGTTTCATTTCATTTCCTCTCAAGTCTTACACATTAAGTATTTATGGAATGGAAGAGAAAAAACTCGTTATCTTCCTCTTCTTCTATACATTACTATTATTACTATATATACACTCACACTTAACTCTTCCATAAACCCAAATCTGTAACACAGACCGAACATCACTCCAATTTCTGAGATACCCATATGGAGTCTGTGCCAAATCAATGCCCTTTCACGGGTTTCTTGGGGAATTTCGTCGAGAAGGTCAAAAGGGTCGGTACCCTCTTCGTCTCTGCCATCATTGGGAACATCTTATCTGCGATCTTGACCTTCTGCTTTGCATTAGGTACGGCCCCGTTCCCATTTCACCAAATTCTCGATCTGCTATGAAGATATTGTCTTTGCCATTGTGATTGCAGTGTTCTGTTATGGATGCGTGTTGTCTTGTTTGTTGGCAATTGTAGTTTTTGCATACGTATACATTTCTGTTTTATTCAATTTTGTTCTGTTTTGTGGGGGCGAAAAATGAGAACTTGAATGTGGGTTTGTGTTGTATTGTTCTTCAATTTGTTGCTTATGTCCATTTTCTAGATCAAGTTTGTGTCTATTTTAAAAATCATCGGAAATCAGTAATTCTCTTATAATTTTTATCTTGAAATTCCAAACTCAGACAGTATTTTGGTGTTAATAAGGTTTATTGGATTGGTTGTTTTGTTGGCAGTGGGAACTTTGTTGGGGGCTATGACTGGAGCTTTGATAGGCCAAGAGACAGAGAGTGGCTTCATTCGAGGGGCTGCTGTTGGTGCCATATCAGGAGCTGTTTTCTCCATTGAAGTGTTTGAATCTTCACTTGTTCTTTGGAAATCTGACGAATCTGGAATTGGGTGTGCCTTATACTTGGTGAGTGAGTGACTTGGTTTCATTTTCAAGGCATCTTTAATTGCTGATTTCTTTGCTTGGTCCCATGAGATTTTATTGTCATTTTCACTAGCAAGTTGAGCAATCTAATCATCTTCAATTATGTAATACAGATTGATGTTTTTGCCAGCCTATTGAGTGGGAGACTAGTGCGTGAAAGAATAGGTCCAGCCATGTTGAGTGCTGTCCAAAGTCAGGTAATTTTTTAATACAATGTAAAGAAAAATTTGGTTATGCAATTTGCATCATCTTGCTTATGCTTTTCTCTTACTTTCTCAGATGGGTGCTGTTGAGATAAGCTTTGATGAGGTTCAAAACCTCTTTGACATTGGTGTGGCCAAAGGCTTACCGAGAGATTCAGTTGAAAAGATCCCAACGATCACAATTACAGCTGACAACAATGTTGATGCTTCTGGGGAGAGAGTTTCATGTTCTGTTTGCCTCCAGGTCTGTATATGATGACACTGTTCTTTTGGGCCAAACCACTATTTTAGTCTCTCAAAAGGAATAATTTTGCCACATTATAGTCTTCAAAAGTTAGAAAATTAAAAAGGCCACTCTAAGTTATTCAATAACTTTAGTTCAAAATTCAAAAAAAGCTGTCTTAAATGATAATATTAATATATATTTAAGGATTTAGTTGACATTAAGTAATTAAACTTAAAGCTTTGTTTTGAAACTTTTTTTAGTTTTAAAATGCTCTTAGACTTGTTTTTCTTCTTAATACATTGAAGTGGTGTTAAGGTTTTTTTTATGGTGGTGGCAAAAAGAGTTGCTAAGCTTGTGCATTTTGAAATTGGTATTTGTGAAACTGTGGATTTGCAGGACTTTCAGCTTGGGGAGACTGGTAGAAGTTTACCTCATTGTCATCACATGTTTCACCTACCTTGCATTGATAAGTGGCTGATCAAGCATGCTTCTTGTCCATTATGCAGAAGGGATCTGTGATTTTGTATATGCAAAGTGCAAACCTTATAAAAATAGCTAGGTTCTTTCATTTTTTAGATATAAGGGAATTTACTGTTAGGAATGTATAATATGGTTATATGTAGCAGGATTAGGAACCGACCATCCCATGCCATTCGTGAGTGGCGTCACAGTAATAATTTGCTAAAGAAAATTTTGACGTAAACCAGCTTCCATTTCTTGTATAGGGGTTAGAATAAGATATTATAAGAACAAAAACTTCGCACCTAGTGTCAATTAAAAGAACGAGGAGTTTAAGACGATTTATTTAGATCACATTGTAACATATAAAAAGATATCAAAGGGTTGTTTATTAGTTGTTATTTTATTTAAAATATTTAATTAATGAGAAAAAAAAGAGCAAACAAAAGTCAATTAAAGATAAGTTAATAACTTTTAATGATAATTTTTTAATGTTTTATTTTGGAAAATATTTTTATTATGGAAAAATTTATTTATCCTTTCACTTTAAGCATTTGACTAAACATATTATCTAAAGAAAATCTCCATAAAATTTGTTTACCAATTGTTACTCTACGTGACTTCATAAAATTACCAATTGTTTACAACTTTCCTGTATTCAGTTAGCTTAGCATAGAGTAAGAAGCTCTTTTTTTTCTTTTATCAGCAATAAGCTCTTTGGATTGAACTAATGAACTAAAAAAATCAAAGCAAATATATCTTTCTCGTCACTAGTCTTGAGGGAATCATTCATCCGTGATGACTAACCAATTGCATAATTGGGACAGATACCTACTATTATAGCTAAGCATTTGATAATAATGGAGAAAAAGATTAGTGAGAAAGTGTAATTAATTTGGAACTTGAGATGTCATTTGTTTAACTCTATATACAATAATATATATATTTGAAAATTTTGAACTTTTTATTATTTTAAAAGGACTTTACTTTGAAGTTTTATTTTATCTTTATTAATGGATGCAGCAAGGCATTTGATTAAGCGTGACTTCCTAATTTTAAGCAAAATCAATCTTGCTGAAGTAAGATATATTTGTCCCTAGAGTGAGAAGTTAAGAAGATAAAGAAGTTCATAAATATCTTTTATTTAGGTCCATTAAAATTCTTATAAAATAAAGATATAACAAGATGTTGTACATAAATTTTTCAAGCAAAATAGATAAAGAGAGACTTTTTGTCTAGAGGAAATCACTCTCTAATGAGAATGAGTAATTAATTTCATTTTTTTTATTAGGATTGGATGTAACTAATACATATATAAACACTTAATTTTAAATTTATCAAATATTTAAATTACATTTTTTTTCTCCATGTTTAATATTTGTAATAGTTTGATCTCCTTTGACTTGATTGACTTGGATTAGTTTCACATTAGAAATCTTTTAAACTTATAGAACACCTAATTAAAACTAATGTTAAGAATAAATTGATTTTAATTAGGCATTTTTGAAACTTTTTATCTAAAATATTGATCGATTGTGCAAAGGGATTCCTATTATGTGAAATCAATTTTAGTCATTTACTTAAAAAAATAATATTTGAATAATTTAATAAATTGATGACATGATTAGTATTTATATGGATTTTGTGTAATTCAACCATAATATATACCTTCATATGTTACATCCTTATGAAAGAGAATAATCTATTTTCCTCATTTCATTATAGTTTATATATAACAAATATAAGAGTATAATTAAGTTATAATCAAGCAAACTAATCATATTATAATCTAAAAACCTAATTAGACTATAATCAGGGAAACTAATTAGGCTAACGAAAATATATATTTAATAATAATAATATGCACAATCTTGCACATATATGTACCATATATATGCTAACACACCCACAGTAGAAGCGGAAGGTCGCCGAATGCTTAGATTGTCCCGAAAATCTTCAAATAACACCAACGGAAGACCTTTGGTATATATATCGGCAATCTGATAACATGATGGGACATGTAACACTCAAACCTGGCCACGAGCCACCTTTTCCCGTACAAAATGTATATCTATCTCAATATGCTTAGTAAGTACGTTGATGCTGAAAAGGATTACCAGTTAGATATATGACACTAACATTATCACAATACACCAATGTAGCCTTCTGAATAGGACAATGAAACTCCAATAACAAGTTTCACAACCAACATGACTCAGAAACCACATTGGCAACCCCTCGGTATTTTGCCTTTGCACTTGAACGGGATAAAGTAGTTTGACGTTTAGCGAACCAAGAGATTAAGTTATCACCCAGGAAAACACAATAATCCGATGTTGAATGTCGTATGTCAGGGCACCCACCCCAATTAACATCAGTATATGAAATAAGAGTGGATGTGGAAAACGGACAAAGGTGACAACCAAAATCCATAGTACTCTGTATGTAGCGCAAAATGCATTTAAGAGCATGCATGTGCTCCTCTCGTGGGTCATGCATGAATAAGCATATCTGTTGTACAACATAAGTAATATCGGGTCTTGTGAATATAAGGTATTGAAGTGCCCCTACAAGTCTCCTATACAGAGATGGATCCTCAACAGGTTTGCTCATAGTAGCACCAAGCTTTGATTTTGTATCAACCAAAGTAGGAGGAGATGACTTACACGATGATATGCCGGTGCGATCAATGATCTACGTAGCATATTTCTTTTGAGATAAAAATAAACCACCTGAATGACGAGTGACTGCAATGCCCAGAAAATAGCTCAACGGGCCCAAGTCCTTCATAGCAAATTCCGAGCTAAGAAGAGAGATGATAGATTGACGAAGTTCATTAGAGGAAGCAGTCAAAATGATATCATCAACATATAATAAAATATAAGCCATAGAAATACCGCTGCGATAAATGAACAGAGAATGGTCTGAAGTATTATGAGAAAACCCAAGAGTGTGGATATAGTCAACAAATCTCTTATACCAAGGCCTCAGAGCCTGTTTCAGCCCATAAAGAGATTTCTTCTGCAAACACACATGATCAGGTTTATCACGATCCCTGTACCCCAAAGGTTGATACATGTAAACCATCTCCCTGAGTTCTCCATGTACGAACGCATTTTTTACGTCAAGTTGATGAATTGACCAAGCCTTAGAAAGAGCCAAACTAAGAACTGCGTGAATAGTCGCCGGTTTGACTACCGAACTAAACGTCTCACCACAATCCATGCCAACCTGTTGAGTTTTACTATCACCTACAAGACGGGCTTTATGCCTCTCAAATGAACCATCAGATTTTTCTTTATAAGCAAAAATCCACATAGTTGATGTTAACATTTGTAGGACGGGACACCAACTCCCACGTTTTATTTTTAATAAGAGCATTATATTCATCATCCATAGCCATTTTCCAATTCGGGTCACGAAGAGCAAACACAGAATTACTGGGTCGAGGGGATTTAGACACTGATGTAAGAAGGTTGAAATACTTCTTAGGCTTATAAATCCCATGTTGACTCCTAGTAACAGGACCTGTGGGTAGACTAGAGTGAGAGATTGGAGGTGGATGACGAAGAGAGTTAGGTGAGAGAGTGGAAGTAGAAGTTGGGCTTGAGGAGATGGGCTAAGGAGAGGGAGGAAGGGGTGCAATCTGTGAGTTTATTGGAGTATTGAAATGATGGACCATGTAAGGTGATGACCCATCATCTAAAAATCGATAAGTGTGATTTTGAGGAGTATGTACCTCTATAAAAGGAAATTGTGTCTCATCAAATAAGACATGACGACTAATAATGATTTTTCTAGATGTCAAATCGAAGCATTTATACCCATGATGATGTGAAGGATTCCCAAAAAAAAAAAAACACAAGGAGTTGAATGGGGTTGTAGTTTGTTTATAATTATAAAGGAAATAAGAGGATAACATAAACACCCAAACACCCGAAGATGGGAATAAGATTGATCTTTTTGGTAAAGAATGCAAAGAAGAGATTGATAATTTAATTGCTTATGAGGAAGTATATTGAGAATGTAAGTTGCCATTTGCAAAGCATGATGCCAAAATGAAAGGGGGAGAGAAGCATGGGCCAATAAGGTACGAACAATATTGTTGATCGTACGACTTTGTTTTCGGCTTTTCCATTTTAAGGGGATGTATGAGGACATGAAAGACGAAACGAAAGACCATTATTTTTAGAAAAGTCACAAAAGGAGCCATTATCAAATTCCGTGTCATTATCACATTATATAGTCTTTATGTCCCACTCAAATTGGGTTCAAATAAATGTCTTGAAATGCAAAAATGTGGAAAAAACTTTTGATTTTCGCGATAAAGGAAATGTCCACAAAAATTTAGAATAATCATCCACAAACAAGATATAATATCTATTACCATATGAACTCAAAATCGATGACGTCCAAAGATCACTATGTATAATATCAAATGACATATTAGTGCTAGAATTTGAAGCATAAAATAACAACTTAATGTGTTTTCCAAGAGGACAAGAATGAAAAATACGAATGTCTTTAATTTTATTACATTCAATCAATTTATTCTTCCTAAGGGAGTTAAAAACAGGTGCTTCCAGGTGACCAAATGAGCAAAAGGGATGGTGCTAAAGTAACAAAAGTAGATTGAGAAGTATCTGGATTTGTAATGGGATAAAGCTCACCCCAACTTTCACACCGCTTACCGGCTTCCCCGTCTGAAAATCCTTCATAGAAAAACCAAAGGGATCAAATTCAACAGAGACAAAGTTGTTAGTTGTAAATTTTATGACTGAAACCAAATTTTTAACAAGGTAAGGGGCATGAAAGACATTGTTTAATTTCAATGGAGGACACGAGGAAGATATTTCGTGTGACCGTAACCATGAATTAGAATCGATTGACCATTACCAACAATGATATCACATTTATTTCTCATATTGCAATAAGATGTGAGGTTACCTTGTGTGGATGTCAAGTGAGAAGTAGCACCTATGTCCATGTACCAATTTGCATCCGAAGGAGTAATACCAAGAGTGTGCATTGCGGCTTCGATGTCAGTTGGATTTGGAGCTTCCGTGTAGGCCTGTTGGGGTCTGGTCTCAACTATACCTTGTTATGGTTTCTGCTGCTGTCTAGAAGTGGGTCTAGCCTATTAATTAGAAGGATATGGACAATGAGGTATAGCCCAAGGAGCCCTAGGTGCCATCCAGGGCCACAACTGGAGCATTGATTGGAGGGTGTTGAACTGTTGGCTGCTACCCACCATCGTGACTGTAGCTACTGCCAATCTGACCACCACCGCGACTGTTGTTGCCTCGACTCGGACCACCACCACCCGCATTGCCCCCTCTGTTGGTACCCCCTTTTCGCCTCCGTGACCACCATTGTTGCTACAATTTTTCCCTCCATTATGATTGCGATTTCAGTTCCTCTTCCCACCATTAGTATTGTGGTTGGAAGAAGAATGATCAGAAATTTCATGAGTCATCCGAATAACGAGCAACCACGACAAATAAAGAACTTTGTGTCGCCTTCTTAGCAAGGTCGGCCTCTTCAAGAGTGAGCATCGAACAAACTTGATAGAATTTGGGTAACGGATCACTTTAGCGAATAAGAGTGGCCACATCTTTGTAGGGCTCAGTGAGACCAAATACTAATTAAAGAACAAGTCTATTGTTGTCAACAGAGAGAGTCGACATTCTTGAGTTGGTCCGACAGAGATTTGAGGTGTTGACAGTATGCAAAGACATGCTTAAAAATTTGTCATGTCTACATAAGTGAAATCATACTCAAGGGTGACGTCACAAGAGTGTTTGTTATCCTGAAATATTTCACGCAATCTATTCCAAGCCTCCATTGCCGTGGTGTCGGGTTCAAGAATTGTATGTAAAAGATCATGAGATATAGCGGCGTAAATCCACTATAGAACCATAGTGTCAAGAGTGGACTAAAGTTCTTTCTCCTCCTCTATTTGAAGTAACTTCTCCTTACCCTGTGTCAAAGGAATAATATGATTAATTACTCTATGGGAGAGTGCATGAATCTTAAAGAGTTCCGCCCATGTGGAATATTGTACATTCTCCATCTCAAGAGTGATAGGAACATGGTTCTTGATATTGGATACAACAAGAGTAAGACGAAAAGAAGATTTTGAGGTAGACATGATGATTGAGAAGATAGAGAGAAGAAGAAAAAGAAGAATGGGACGGAACTTGGCTGCAGAAGACAAAGAAAGGTAAGGATCTTTTTTAGAAATCTGATACCATGAAAGAGAATAATCCATTTTTCTCATTTCATTATAATAATCAATTTATATACAACAAATAAAAAAGTATAAGTAGTTATAATCAAGCAAACTAATCATACTATAATCTAATAACCTAATTAAACTATAATTAAAGAAACTAATTAGGAACAAAAATATACATTTAGTGATAATATTATGTACTATCTTAATTATGTACATATATAAGCTAACACCTTATATTCTTCTGGCAAATGTTTAACAGTCTTTTGAATAATTTGATTTCTTATCTTTTATCTTTATTTTTTTTTTCTTTATTTCCATCTTTATCTTGTTATTTTATCTTTTTTATCTTTTTTTTATCTTTTTATCTTTTTTTATCTTTTATCTTTCACGGTTTATTTTACTTTTATCTCAGTGTTATTTCTTTACTTTTTTTTTTTTTATGTTTTCTTCTATTTTTTTTTATTATAAATTTTTTAATTTTTGTTTATTTAACAAACTATTCTGTATAGTTTGAGTTGTGCTCTAGTTAAGTGAGATGCAATACTTAAAACTTAAAAATTCACTATATTACTAATGAACTTCATATACTTGCTACAAAACTAAACAATTAGGTTTATGGTAAACTAGATTAATGAGTTACTATTACATTTGTGAATTAGATTATATTTCTGTTTTAAATAAAATTATTATACTATTACACTAAAATATAAATATAATATTATTGTTTTAAAGAGACTTTGGACTTAAAATTGAGAATGAGACTTTTTATATAAGTTATTTTAGATATTCTACACGGATTAATAATTACAACCGATATGAAAAAAGTACCACATATAACATCATCTGTGTCTATCACATATTTATTTCCTTATATAAGTCACAAAAAGAAAGCTCACATAGTAATTTTCTCAGTAGTTCTTCTCCATAATATGTGGAAAGTGCTTTGAGTATTTTTTTTTCTCTTTTAGGGAATACTTTATATTTAACATACCACTATATAATTAATTAAAGTTAACTTATAGTTAAACTTGATAAATAAATTAACCTATAATTAAAGTTTTTCAAATCTAATAAAATTTAACGTACATATAAACTTAGACAAAACATCCAACCCTACAGATTAAGTAATAAAATTTCCTTTATTTTATCAGCAAAATTCACTATGACTAACCTAACATATTTGTATGACTAATATTAAAATAGTAAAAAAGAATACTAATCTGAAGGTGGCTTTCAAATACAAAGGGATGCGTAGTGATAGCCTTTTGTGGCACGGCTTTGTAGCAAGTTGGCAACTGTTTAACTTTGTGGTGGCTTTGGATGTTAATGCTGAAACACATAGTGGGAGAAGTGGGAAACGGGGTAACCCAACCCAACAGGGATGAAAAAAATAGTGAAAATGAAGGGACACATTCAATGAATCACATTCTGTACTGGTTATTAGTAGATAATATATTCGTTGTAATAGTATCTATATATATTACATCAATTCTACAAATAACTTATCTAATATATATGTGTTTACTTATTTCAAAAAAAATGTCATCTCGTCTCTTTTTCTATATCAATTTTAATATAATTAATATATTATTTACGATATAATTTTTCTATTTTTATATTAACAATTTCATATAATTATAAGAAATTTAAGCATGAAATCAATAGTCTCATATCAAGTGAAGATGAATGAGATAAGCATGAGAAAGATTAACAAACTTAAAATCTTAAAGCTTTATTTGGGATAAGGAGTGAACTTGAGTTGATTTGATATGAAAGTGTTTGAAAAATTTGATTATTTGAATTAAAAGAAAAATGACGATAAAAGAAAAAAAATTATAAAAGTTTATAAGTGATGTGATAAGTGTAGTTAATAAAATAATCTTTTAATAGATGTAATTATAATTAAAATTAATTTAAGATTAAATATAATTAATTTATTGGGTATGATTGATAAATTATTATTTTAATTGATGAAATTATAAAAAATATTAATCATTTTAAAATTAAAATAAAATATTAAATTTTTATTAATATTATTATTATTTTATAAATTTATTTTGATTATTATTATAATTATAATTTTATTATATCATTATTATCATCATTTTACAATTTTATTATTTTTATTATTATAATTATTATTTATGATTTATTTTTTTAGTTTCTAATATTAATATTATTGATATTTTTTATGATTATTTTATTTTTATTTTTACTTATAATTTATTATTTCTTATTTTATTAATATTTTATTATTATTATTATTATTATTTTATAATTTTATTAAATTTATTAATATTTTAATGTTATTATTATCATCAATTATTATTATTTATGATTAATTATATTTATTTTATTATAATATAAGTATATATATTAATAAATTATTGAATTAGTTATATTAAAAAATATGATACAAAATTATTTTTTAAAATCTTCTTTATCAGCGAATAAATACGGTAGACATTGATATTCATTTTTATTAATGTTTATTCTTGGAATTTTGAACTTTTTGTGTATTTTATCAATGCAGGACTTTTCGTCTGTGAAAACAAACACACCTTTTAAAGTTTTAGGTTAGAAATTACATCAAGTCTCTTGTATATGGATTGATCCATAATTCAAAACTCATCAAATTCACATCTTTCATAATCACTAACTCTTTAAATATGTCGATTTGAGGAATCCAACAATAATAAAATCTTACATTGGATCTTATAATTTTTAAACATGTTTGATGTAATAGAAAATTTTAGTTCTTAGAAATTTGTGAAATTTAAACCACTTGTTTACTACATTTAGATCGTGTTTTAAAAAATAACATTCAAAAGGAGGTAAGACCAAAAGAAGCAATTGCCCCAAGATTACAAGAGGAGTGGGAATCCCAATTCATGAGTTTAAGGCAACTGACCAAAAAAAAATAAGAGGTTGCTCATACATAGCACAATCTACCTCTAACCTAGATGTTTCGTTGGCCCAAGCATCAATAATCCTCCGTGTATATATATATATATATAAAAGATCCTTTGAGAAGGAAAAATTGGGAGATTTGATACCAGTACACTACGAATAAACCTTACATATTATTCATCTTCATTCTTTTATTAGCAATAATAAATAAATAAACATAGGAAACACTTCGATATTTCAACCCTTTTACACATTTATATATATCTATACAACCTTTAAGCTTAATCTGCCAAAAATACATCAGCAAAAAACACTAAAAAAGTAATGAATCGGTTCTTAAAAGAACCCATTCCACAAAACTGAACCCTCCTTACAAAAAATAAGCACATTCACATATCCCTTTAAACATCATTAACAACTTTTGTATTATCCATATGTATCAGAATTCAAAATTCCACACCTATAATATAGACTGACACATTTTATATGATATAATTCTTCACGATGTTATGATATGTCTTCAAAAGTTGTTTCCTTGACAAACCAATAAGTTGTCTTCTGTTTTCCTCATTCCACTGTCCATTTTTTACATTCTTCTAAATTCCAACATCCCTACCCAAAAAAACATTGATTTAATTCATGTGATAAGGGACATACGCCAATCGGATTACGAAAAATTCACATCATGATTTTTATGTGTGATCCGTGCCCTTTAGTTGTGCAACGGTGACAATGACTTTTATGAATGATCCGTGCCCATAATTTTAGTTGTTAAACGGTGACAATTTCATGAATGTTAACTTTTACATTTCTAAAAATAATATTATCTCTATAAATTAAAACACTCCAAACTATCCACACTCACATACATTTCCACACTCTTATTCTTGAAATTCAATCCTAAAGGTCCAAATTGGAGGAAGTGGGATGCCTACACTTTTATGATATGCAGGGGATATTCCTGTCTAAAAATCACATACATGTATGCAACTATTCTGCAAATGAAAAAATAGATGTTTGACGGTCTCGTCACTTTGTTCACACATGACACATAAAGTTCTTTTAAATTGTAAGTTATCTCGTGTGGCCATTTTGTTGGTAATAATCTGTATCTGAAGTGTTGGGAGGTCAGTAAAGTAAGGTTTTTGTTTTCGAAAATATGTCATATGTTACAATCCTCTCCACCTCAATTTTAATTATACAACCTCTTATATATGTTAATTTCATTCATCATTCTAAATTCATTCATCCTTATCATCCTTTTCTAGAGTTTTATCTCACGCATAAAATTACATACTATATTTTTCTCCTACTCAAGCCATTTCATTTTCTATAGTAAATTCCATGTCCAACGATTTCCATTCCAAAATCCAGTCTCACCTAAATTTGCATCCTTTACAATTGAATTCATATAGAGCCTTAGAAACCTAGCATTAAAGGATTAAACGAGTACTCACCTAATCATCTATCATCACAAATTTTTATTTTGCTATCCTCTTCCATTATTATTATTAAACCAATAATTTCTTTATCATTTCCCGCATCTTCTCCTAATATCTCTCTACATCATGAGTCATGTTATCTATCACTTATTTTAATACTATAATCTCTTTCCAAATTCGCGGTTCATCCTTGATTAATCTTCACTTTCATTTTCCTAAGCATATAAATAGTTTTATGTGAGACAACTTTGTTGTTTTTTTTGTTGTTACCGTGTTTCGAAGCACTGATTTGTTAAGTTTCATAGCCAATTAGTTCAATACGTGGTATGCCAATTTAAATACATGTTCTGTCATGGATCTCAATGTTAACAGGGAAGTTGTGACCAATATAATTTTAACCTGATATATGTACAATTCTTAAATATGCAAGCTTGATGAAACATCCGTTTTGCTATAAAAAGTGTAAGTATTTAATTCCAATATATCTATTATTGCTTATAAAAAGTGTAAATATTTAATTTCAATATATTTGAATAGTTAAACATCAGTTCACAAATTTTGAGGATGATTCATGTAATCTGAATAAATTAGAAGGAATTTCGTGACATGAGAAAAAAAATAATATATCCATGATTATCACGAGATCACGTTCCTGTAATTTTTTTTAATGATACATGTTTTCCTTTATAAAGAAATCAGTTTAAAGTTATTTACTAAAAAGCTCATACTTATCTTATTAAAAAAATACAAAACTCTAAAACAATCTTATAATTATAAATTACTCATTACAAGAATAAAACTATTTAAAAACCAATTTTTAATTACCAAATGAAATAGTTGCTTATTGTGATCAAAATAGTCATCAAATTAAATTTTTGATTGCTAAATAACTACAAAACAAAATTAAATTTTGATTGCTAAATAACTACAAAATAGGAGTAATGATTGAATTTAGTAATCAATTAAGTCAAAATAATTGTATCTAACATTAGCTATCAAAGTTTTAATGTTACATACCAATTATTTTGATTTAATTAGTTACTAAATTGAATCATTACTTATATTATGTAGTTATTTAGCAACCAAAATTTAATTTGGTGACTATTTTGATCATAATTAACAATAATTTCATTTGATAACTAAAAATTCATATCTGAATAACTTTTTTCTAGTGACTATTTACAAGTTTGCTAATTTTATAATTAAACATAATAATGATTAAAGCAATTAATCTAATTGTTAGAGAGTGTAAATGAACAAAGTAGACATAATAATGATTAAACCAACAAACATGTTCTTAAATGCACCATACATAGTGGTATAAAAAGGAAGGAAAGAAAGCATTTGATTAATGTGAAGCAGATGATGGTGAAAGATAGTGTTGGCTTTCAAAGATAAAGAAAAAGGAAAAGAAAATGCTAATAAATATGAAGCATTTAATGGCCTGATCAAACTTAGAGATGTTGTCCAGTTTGGATTGGATGATCGCATAAAACACAGGCCACAAATTGTTTTGGAACCAAACTAAAGATAACCATCTTGAATCAATTATTATTTTGTAATTTATCTTTAAATTAATTATTCTCCGCTAGAATGACGTATTTATTGTAATTTCTAGTTTATATAAAAGCATATTAAATTCCACAGGCTAGACAGTCTTTTTCTTGAAAGTTATAATACTTAATAGTTAAGATATGAAGATGATTTTAAAAATATATTTAGTAATTATATATCTAGAAATATTAATATATTTTAGATTTTAATAATTTAATTATTCTATAAATTGTTCGAGGTTAAAATATTTGTACATTTATTAAATCAATAATAATTTATTAATGTATAGGTGAAGTACAGGAAAAAAATTAATAGTAAAATGTGAAAATAAATTGAATTTTTTATTTTCCATAAAAAAATAAATTAATAAGAAGTATATAAGCGGAGTTTCAACTCTCCTAAAAAAATATAAAAAAACAGTTCAATACTTATCTGAAAGCACACTTACACGTAGCCTACTTAGACATTCATACGTGTGTTTTACAAACATGAGAATCCGCTGCATAGTAGTTTCTTTTTGCAAGTTCAATTACAAATATTACATTAAAAATGCTTGGTACATGACTACAAACTTATGCACGAAGATCAAAGCCCATGATGATAAGATCGCTGCCGTTGAAAATTTTGTTCTATTGCCGATCAATTACTGGCTTGAGTTGGCTTATTTTGGTTTAGGGTCATTCTAAGAAAAGTTCTGATGCACCTCTGCAATTGTCCTTTGATGAGACTATATCACTACTTAAGTTGCATATATTCAGTGTTTATTCTTCTAATACTGCACCCTGTGGCCGCCAAGTAGTCGTTGTGCTTCAAGTTGTGGTAGCCTAAAAGTGGATAATTGTAATAGAGCCATTGACGACAGCGCAAATCTTATTAGACTAACCCTTCCATCCGACAATCTCTTCTTGATCTTGGATACCATCCCTTCCTAGAACTCCTTTCACCTATGGTTCTCTCCAATAGATATTCCTAGATATGTAAAAGGTAAGTCAAGATTATACAATTTAAGATAGCTACAAACCTCTGCATAAGATGGTTGTCCGCACCCAATCCTCCAATCCTACTTTTGTTGTAGTTAACTTTCAGTCTCAATGCAAGTTTAAAACACCTCAAAATACTCTTGATAGCTATAATGTTTTGATAATTGATCTTGCACAAAAACATTTTATCATTTTCAAATTGCAGCATATTGACTCTAATCCCACTCTTTCCCACTTGAATTTCTTCAAAAATTCTCTTTTTCTCAACCTATCTCACAGTTCTTGCCAACCCCTCAACCACAACAAGGAAGAGAAATGAGGCTAGTGGGTCATCTTGTTTAAGGCTCTTCTCAAGTTTGAACTCTTTTGTATGACTATCATTCACTAAAGCTGTCATTGACGAGGATTTGAGACATCCCTCGATCCATCTGACCCATTTATTAAAAAATCACAACTTCTCCATCATATATGACAGGTAGTCTTAATTTACTGAATCATAGGCTTTCTCCAAGTCTCTTTTTGTTATTACGCTCTCCTTCGTTTCACCTCATCTAACACTTCATTAACCACCGCCACAGAGTCCACTAACCATCTTCCTTCTAAAGAAGCATATATATTATCATCTATTACCTTATGCAATACCAATTTCAACTTCCTTGCAAGTATTTTAGAAATTATTTTATACACAACCTATTAACAAGATCGGGTTTGTACTTATATAGGCTTTATGGATTTTGTACTTTTAGTATGAAGCTAATAACAGATGCATTCATATCCTTAGGCCAATTAACAAAACAGTAAAAGTTCTGACAACTCTCATAACATCCTCCTTAACAATGTCCCAATCTTGTTTTATGAAATTAAAGTTAAACCCATTCGACCCTAGTCTTTTATTTCCATCACACTCACACACTGCCATTTTAACTTCTTATTTTGTAAATATCTTAGTGGGTCATTGTTATCCTCCTCATTAATATTTGAGAATTCTATATTATCTAGCCTAATTGGAGCACTTGTCATGACGTTGAACCTCTCCTTAAACTGTTTTTTAATTATATCTTTAATCCTTGTTGGATCCTCACTCCATTCACTATCAATATATATTCCCTTAATTGCATCTTTCATTCTCCCCCATTTTAACAATGTATGAAAATTCCTGGTATTCGCATCCCTTCTCTCAAATCATTTTGACCTTGATTTTTGTTTTACTACTGCCTCTTGGTGATAGTAGATTTGTTTTAGCTTTGCAAACAAGTCCCTTCTCTTCCTTATCCTCATTATCTAAACCACTCCTTTATATATTATGTCTAAGTGTCTTATAGTCACCATAATCTGATTCTTACTTTTATTTATATCACCAAACATATCTTTGTTCCAGATCTTCAGGTCCCATTTCAATCTTTTAAACTTTTCCTTCAATATCCAGATCTCGTTACCTGACATGTAATAGCTCTCCCAACATTTCCTCACTATATCCTTAAATCTTGAGTGGCTTTGGTAGAGTGAAATAAAATAATCGAAACAGCAGAAACAATTTAATAGGATATGCAATGGGTTAGACACTGTTCACCTGAATAAACCAGCAGAAAAACAATTTCAATGTTGAGAGAGAGAGAAGAAAACAGAATTTGGTTATAGAGAGAGAAAGAGTTATAGAATTTTCACCACATCAAAATTATGCCACAAAAATCCTTGAGCCAGGTATTTGTAGTCTTAGCTCTATTATTACTCCTCTTTGTACACGTGTCACCCTCCACCTCAGCTGTCAGCTTTTTCTTCCTTACAGGCTTCCCCACACACCTAGCCCCTGAAAGGTTTTGGTACCCAATTTACAACGTCATGTTTAAGCACCAAGGCACAATGATCAAAAATTGACCTATCTAAAACAAATTGTCTACTATTTGGCCCCATCTCATCCAATCTAAAGAAATTAACATTCTATCAAGCCTACTCTTTAACCTTTCTTGGACAATGTAGCATGTGAACCTTCTACCTATCATAGGTAAATCTACCATGTTTATACTTTCTAAAAACTGGTTAAAAGCCAAAATCTCCCTTTGGCCTCTACTAGCCTGACTCATCCCTCTCCTTTCCTCAAGTTTTCTAACTACATTAAAGTCACTTATCATACACCATACTTTATTGTCATCTACACTCTTACATCTGATGATGTTCTCCCATAAGTCTCTCTTCTCTCTATAGTCACTTAGGTCATATACATTCACTATAAATATTATCTGTTGTGTGTGTCCCCACTTCCCTTGGATAAAAATGAACTCTTTATAACTTTTACAATCTATTAATGTGAATTGGTATTTCGTACCGTCAAAATGTCCCTCATCTGTTGTTTGTATCTCATGCCTCCATCCACACAACTATTTCTCCACAATCTATAACAATTTTGAGGGTGAATGTTGACTATTTTGGATTCTTGAATGCACACTACGCCTAAATACTTTTTCCTGATAATATCTTTTATATAGTTCCACTTTACAGACCCCAGGCCTATAATATTTAAGCTCTTACCCTTATTAATCTACGCTTGCTCTCTCTTCGTCTACTCCTGTTTTCCATACTTTATCTCTTTCCTCCATCTATTCTAACTGAGTAATTACTATGTCTTCATTACCTACATGTGTAAAGCCCATTTCTTTCCCTAAATTCCATAATCTAAGTGTCTCATCATTATTGTTTCACAACCAGAAAAGTCTATGCAATTATGTATGTGTACATCACTCAAAGAATTAGTTGGTGAATGAAGAATTAACCTAAAATTACATTTTTGGCGGTGATTCTTAGCAGTTGTGAGCTTTCCAAGTGAACTTGATTCGCCTTTTAGTAGACCTTTCCCCTCAAACATGTCTTGGGGGTTTATTTTGGATACTTTGATTAGCTTTATTTGGTCACCTCTATAGACATCGTCTACAGGGCTTACTAACATGTGTGCAAAATCATTCTCATCTTTGCAGCGTGCATCACATTGTTTATCCTTCTCTTTTAGAAACTTCATCTTAAACCCTAATCTTGTTTCATTCAATGGCATTGTTTGCTGCAGGTAGTTAGGCTCTTGTGTTTGTGTCCAAAATCTTAGATGGATAGAGTTTGGTGTTACCGGACTGGGCTAGTCCCTTTTGTCATAGGAGAGTTTCTTCCTGCACCTTCATACATTTCCTATTTTCCTTAAGTGTACATTTTGAAAAGACTCATTTACCCTTATGAAGGTTAATGTATATGTTTGGAAGAGCGAAATGGAGGTGTATGAGGGAGGATGGTGTTAATGTGGTGTAGAATGGTGGTGTAGTGTGGTTACAATAGCGGCTGTGGGTTGAAGGTTGGTCGTCATTGGTGGTGGTTGGTCATCGTTCCCAGTGGTAATGTAGTGGTGGTTGCGACGAGCTGTTGTTTTCGTCTCAGGTAAAATTGGGTGAGGTGGGTATGTTTGTATTTTGGAAAGTGGAATCCAAAAGATCACCAGATTATGCTTTATGGAAGAGGTTTTTTATTTCAATTTTTGCTTCTAAAACAACCTAATACATTGACTTCTGGAATAACCTAATCCGAAAGGTAAAATTTGGCTTTCGGATTGACCTATTTTAGAAGTCAAATTTTACCTTTCGGAATAGGCTATTCTAGAAACAAACTAATCCGAAAGCAAAATTTGTATTTTGGAACAGGTTATTTCGAAAGCCAAATTTAACCTTCTGGATTAAGTTGTTTCAGAAGATAAGTTTTGACATGTGTGTGTTTTTTTTTTTTTTTGCAAATGTATATTATTCTTGCATTTGAGGATGGGTGACCATGTTTGGACAAGAATATCCTATGAAGTTGATAAAATGTCGGATATGGAACAACTAGAATTAGTTAACTTTGATGGTGGTGATTTGTTCAGTCATTTCACAACAGATGAGGTAAATTTATTTGATGGTGTAATTTGTGTTAGAATTTGGATACCTCATATGATGACTATGAAATATATTTTGTTGTACGTATTTCCAATATGAGATGTTTTATTAGAATGGGTTTGTAGAGTTGCATTTGGGCTTGATTTTGTAATTGTGATACTTAGATTAGACAAAGCAAACAAACAACAAGGAAGAAAAATATTTGTATTATTATGTTGTGAACGGAGTGGTCAGTACAGGAAATACAAGCAGGAAGTAGATGTCAGTATTATTGGTTCAAGGAAGTATGGTTGTCCTTTCAAATTGAGGGGAAACCTATTTCCAATGGAGATGGTTGGGTGTTAAAGGTCATATGCAGTTTGCATAATCTCACATTATCTGAGACATTAGTCGGTCACTCTTATTCAGAAAGATTAAAAAGTGATGAACATGAGTTACTTGTGGACATGATGAAGAGTCAAGTTAGGCTGGCAAACATCTTGCTAACCTTGAAAGAGAATAATGTGGATAATGTGACCATAATCAAGCAGTTTTCAATGTTAGATATACTTATAACATATTAGTTAGAAGACCAAGAACTGAAATGCAACAACTTATGATGTTGCTTGAGCATGACCAATACATTCATTGGAGTAGGTGTCTTAAGTCTTCTGATGTTGTCAGTGATGTGCTCTAAACACAAAGTGAATTTGTTGAAAGCATTTCACATTGTTTTGTTGATAGATACCACTTACAAAACGAATAAATACAGGTTTTTGTTGCTTGAGATAGTTGGTGTGACTTCTACTGCATTGACCTTCTCTATTGTTTTTGTGTTTTTATCCAGTGAACGTGAAAATAACTTTATTTGGGCACTGGAAAACTAAGAGGGTTGTTTGTAAGGGGTGACGTATACCTTGAAGTGATTGTTTGTGATAGAGACCTTGCTTTGATGAAAGCAACTAACACTATTTTTCCTAAAGTTGCTAACTTGGTATGTCGGTTCCACATCAATAAGAATGTCAAAGAAAAGTGTAATATACTAGTTAATTCTAGATAGGCGTATTATGGAGGCATGGGAAAGTGTCATTGATTCTACAAATATTGATTCATTTAAGGGGTGTCTTAAATATTTTGAATGTGTATGTGCCCTATGGCCTTTATTTATTGAATACATGACTAAGACATGGTTGATTCCACACAAGGAGAAATTCGTGAAGGCATAGATAGATAAGGTCATGCAATTAGGGAATCTCACTTCAAATAGGTAAGTTTATATTTTGTTAAGTGTTGGTGTAATTGTATTGATATGGACTTTCTAATTTTTCTTTAGGTTTGGCAAGATTGAACAAGCTCCTTAGAACCTGAAGTGAATATTGCAAAATAATATGGGAGATTTGTGTACATATTAGGATGTCGTGAACAACGTGATTGTGCTCCAACATAACGAAATTAAGGTATCATTTGAGACGAGTCTGCATATTGTTGGTCACACTTTCAACGTGACCTTGTATAAACGTCTAGTGTGATTTGTGTCCAAGTATGAATTGATGCACATTGTTGAAGAGTTTGATCGAGTGAAACATATTGGTTTTGATAGTAAGCATTGTAGGTGTGTGTTGTGGCGTACTCACGATCTTCCATGTGCATGTGAATTAGCTAGATATCACTTGGGTGTCATACCTCTTACTGAAATTCATGTTATGTGGACAAGACTCAGGTTCTTTCATATGTCATGTAGTGATGCATCCTCAAAATCATCTATTCAACAGGAATTTGATAAATATTAAGTTGTTTTGAACAAGTTGATATAGCTGACAAGGTGACCATTAAGAATAAGTTATGTGAAATTGCTTACCCTAATATGACATCCATGTGCCCTCCAGTTGATAAAATGAAAACTAAAGGGTCCCAAAAAGGTAAAGAAAATCGATTAGAACGATAAGATGCATTCTATGCATGATAGTTGTTCATTAGAGGCGTAAATAGACATGCATCTCCCAAAGTTTCATATTAAGAGCAACGTGATCTCGATGCTTGATCAATTTCATCCTTCTTGTCACCCATACATAATGGATGTCATTGATGTAACGGTTGATGATCACTGTGAATATTGGGATATTGTTGCATTGTTGGCATAGGTGAAGAGTCATGGCCGCTTGTTAGAATGGATTTGTCTAAAAAAATATCTTAATGGTGTGATGAGTATGCTACAATATTATGTGCATATGAACGAATAGAAGTACTAAAAAGGACGTTATTGGTTGATGACATTGCAATGGTAATTTTTTTATACATGAAAAAAATTACTTTTAACATTCATGTTTATCATGAAATATTCATTTATGTATTGTTCAACTAGTATGGATAAATGGATGACTATTCCAAATATGGGATACGTAATAGTGTCTAGATATAATGTTGTTTTGGTATGCCTATCATTGAAGCAAAATGTTACGATATTTCCATTTAGAACAAAACCTCCTACTGATGTTAGTTCACATCGAATAATATGTCTTGGTCATGTTTATGGTTCCCACTTCGTTCGGGTAACAACCTTTAGATATCATTTAAATGTATATTATTTACATTATAATGTCCTAAATATTTTTAAAACTTTTTAAATGAAATTGAGGGATGACTGTCCATTGACGTTTTGTGGTCTACATATGCCTACCTTGTGGCAAAATTATGGTGACAATATTATTCTAATATAATGGAAACATTTTCAGAGCTTATAAGTGTTGATCCTACATATGTTAAACTTGGGGACGATTGATGTACTTTTATTTTCATAGTTATTATCGTGTAAAATGTTGAACAGATTAAATTATTATGTTGTTTTGTTCATGAATTGTAAGAAATATTTAATCAACCATGCAATGTAAATCAAACTTCCACTAGTGTAACTCAATGATAATGTAGCATATATTAAATAAGTGACTATTACAATAAAAGTTCAACAAGGCGAAAAGTACACAACAAACAAACGGTTCATCAATATAACATGTCTCAGAACTACGAGTTGGGCCGCTCCCACGAACTAAACGGCTATGTCTAGTGTAAACCACCCCCTCATTAGTAACTCCACGAGCTAATGCCAACACAGCCTAAGTGTCATAAAAAGCTGGAGTGCCTTTAGTAACATGGCCACAATCAATCATCCTTTGCAAAATAGTGTCAATGCACCTAAATATAACTTGCACAAATAAAAATCAATAGTATTAAATATATGATCATAACTACTTTTATTAACTTACTAAATATCTTACCGGACAAGCATGGTTATGTTGTGATGGTGGTGGTGGTGGTGGTACTCCCTCATTAGGATTACGACGTCAACGATGAGCAACAACATCAACATTAGAGCCACGAATAACATAGGGATCTGACACACGTTTAAACCATCTCATGTAGTTAAGTGAACAAGAATGTAGTTCAGAAGCACAGGTGATTCCCTTTATCAAATGATCGGCAAAATGTAGCCATCAATCATCAGTGGTGGCTAATACTCCTCCGTCAATTGGAAGAGGATGTGGAAGAACAGTCTATACGAATCAAAACTAACGCAAGACAAGTTCCAATAGATGTCTTTGTGTCAAAGCACAAAGGCGAAGATATCCAAAACTACCCTCTCCTTGAGAACTACCACTTCTAGTTCTAGCCATTAATTTGTCACATACAAGTTGGTTAAATTAATACAGTTCATACAAACAAGAATTAAAAAGAAAAAAAGAAAAACAAAATTTGAATCTTCTTCCAAAATGGAGTATTCCGGAAGCATCTATCGGATCCAAAAATGACTTCCGGATTGAGCCTTTCTGGAAGCTAAAACAAACATCTCCAAATAGCTTACGAAATGGCTTAATCTGAAATTTGTTTCATGATCCAGTACATATCTCTAGAATGTGTCATTCTGGAAGTTATTTTTAAATCCAAAAGGAGCTTTTGGAATAAGCCATTTAAGAAGATGAATTTTGTATTTGAATTGACCTCTGAAATGGCTCATTTTGTAAGCTCTTTTTAGATTTGGAAATAACTTTCGAAATGAGCCATTATAGAAACCAATTCAAACGTGTAAACCCCACCTCCCACGATATGGCGCGTAACATCCCCTTATCTCTTCTTCTTCCAATACCATTTTTATTAACAACAATACATTACCTTCAACAGACCATGGTAGACATGGCGACAACTATTGACAGTGGCAAACACCTATTCACAGCTGTAGACAACTCTTCACAATTTTGATAAATGAGAATTGAACTGTGGAATGTATGGAGGTGAGAGATATATGGAGGTGTAGGGTTAGGGAAGGCTAAATGAGAAAGTGAAAAATTTAATAAGGTGGTGCTTTGGGAAAACATTAAAATATATGAAGGTGCTAGAAGAATCTCTTGTCATAGGTTGGTATTTGGCTTTTGGGCCAACTCAAAGGCCTAAACCAAATATTCTTGTTGAGAATCCTCCCTCATTTCACGTGTTGACTCCAGCACATGGCTCTGACCTTCTAACCACCTCTGAGTAGAGATGTCCACTTTATAGTTGCCAAATTGATCATTCCACCGACTCTCATCCTCTTTGTCCCCTACATCTCGCAAAAAATCGTCCACTTCAAGCTTTTGCCCCAAGCATGTCAAAAATCATGCACCTTCATTGGGGGTTAGTATTCACCGGATCGTAGCCTTCCTTGCACCTCCTCCTTCGACATCATCATTCTAATCTCTTGCTCTATATCGCCAAGACTCCCACACTTCGACTCAACTAACCCCATAATACCCTTGAACACTGATGAATCATTAGATGATGACCTTCCATGTGACAAATGCTCGTTCTCTCCACCATAGTATTTCATTAACGATTTTGTTGATATTTCTTCTTCAATGAGGACTGAACCCACGACTCTGCTGATCAACATCCTTTTTTTAATTCATGCATCAGTGTGGATTGGTAGTTTAATGCACAATCTTGCATACTTCAATATTTACTAGTCTTTTGTTACCTTATCCACTAATGTTCTTGCAACAAACCGGTTGGCTCTAGCAACAACAATGTCTTCTAGAGCTACTCCTTCTTTGTGTTCTAATTGCTCCAAATTACACCGTCCCGGGAGGGAGGTTCTGCATACACTCCGACGCTCAAGTTAGTCCAGGGTTAGAGTGTGCAGGAGATATAGAATAGAGTTTAGAGGTACCCTTTGTGTTGTGATCAAACCTGTATTTACAAATGTAGTAATGGGCTTCAAGGGTTGGGTTTATTTCCTGTACCAGTTATTTGTTAAGGTATTATAACATAATCGAGTATTTATTATATTGATTATAACAGAGTCAGATATTTATTATTCTTGAACGCTGTCCTGTCAGACCTAAGGGCTACCACATCAACCCTATGGTACAACTAAGACCAGAGTACCCACAATAGCAACGATCTTTTGGAAGCAATCCTTTCGCTATAGCGATATAGGAACTCCCCAACACTTAACCCATATTCCTCTATTTCCCATCACAATTTGATTATCCCATGTGGTGGATTCAAAAATTGTGGCTAACCACTCCTTATGCTTCTGTATAATCTCTTTTATACTCTTTTTTTCTTCGATTGCTATAAGCACATCGTTGTCACCTATGCACCTTAGTTTTAAGCAGCTAAGCCTCTAAAGAATGAAGCTTTCATTAACAACCTCCATGGTTTTTGTGCATTGTAGTCTTCTGACATAGCTTCGGTCAAGCTATTCCTTTTTCTCCTCGACCACCATGATCTTGGTACCTATCCATGTTTCTTGTACTTCAAAATTCTTACTTCTTCCTATAATAGCTTGTGCATACGTCTAATTGTTATGATTTCTCCATTTTTGGTTGGCTTGTCTCCAAAAAAAATTGGAATCAATGATAAAAAATTATCAACAAATTTGTATTTGTCGATAAAATGTCATTATTTACCGATTTTAACGACAAAATTTTGAAAATTAAGAATTTAAGATTTAGGATCAATAAAAAAATTTAGTGACCAAATATCCATTAGTAAATCGTCCTCCAAATTCAATAAATAATAATATTAATATTAATAATAATAAAAATAACAATAATAATAATAAT
>Ga0099825_1001571_pt1 | contig 29325 bp, 19 predicted proteins | sample SiratroredBW_FD_76838 | JGI IMG/M metagenome (GOLD analysis project Ga0099825, IMG submission 76838) | Root nodule microbial communities of legume samples collected from California, USA - Siratro red BW | ecosystem: Host-associated > Plants > Roots > Nodule | place: USA: California | collected...
AAAAAAAAAAAAAAAAAATAAAAAAAAAAATAAAGGAAAAAAGAAAAAAAAAAAAAAAAAAAAAAAAGAAGTTCCAAGAAAGATTTATAAAATGAAGACTAAAAGAAATTAAAGAAGAAATAAAGAAGTAAAATAACTTGTAAATTTTAGAAATTATAAAATATTGTAAGAAAATTAAAAAATTATATAAATAAAGATAAAGAAGAGTTTCTTGAACATGGAGTAGAAAAAGAAAAAAAAGAACAATATAAGGAGCGTGTCATTTAAAAGCATTTAAAAGCATAAAATTTTTTTTGAGAAAGTTTTACAAGAGGAAAGCTAAAAGAAGTTAGAAGATATAAAGAAACAATACAATTTGTAAATTTTAGAGATTATAAAATATTCTAAGATCATCAAAAAATATTATATAATATTTTAAATTTATAAGAGTATAAAGTTGGTTATAGACAAAGGTATATGGTCGAGAGTTATTGCAGTCATATGTCTCTTTTAAACGCATGTGTGTGGTTGTAACTATCTTCATATGTCAACTTCAAGTGTATGTGATAGTTTTAATTACTTCATATGTTCTTCTTATGTGTTTAGACAAAATTTAGATGACTAGAAAGGGCGTGAAGAGTTTCTAAGTGCCACTTGTCACTTTCAGGTACATGGAATTACTCATATGCTAATCAAGATAAAGAATTAAATAATTGTTAAATATAGGATTAGTGAGATATAAATATAATTAGTTTAATTAGGCTTGTGCTCATTATGTGTTATCATTAGTTTCCAGTTCACATTTAGAATTTCTTTTTTCATTTTTACATTCATTTGTAATCAACTTATAATCACAAAATTATTAGCTTATCTTTGAATGTCTTGAGATTATTCTAGTCTTACTTTAATTCTTATCTTAACAAAAATTTTTCAAATGTTGAATCCTTTTTATACTTCTCTTACACATAACATTTTTTTATTTAAACTAGTAATCTCTAAAGATTCTTAATTTAAACGTATTAAACTAAACTATAGATGTTAAAATATGTGAAATCAATTATGTAAAATGAATTTGTCAAAACTATTTTTTATATTTTTTTAAAAGAACATATTGGATTTTCTTAGATATAAAGTAAAATATATTTCATTCATTACTTTCATAAGTAAATATATTTTTGTAAACGGATAAACTTCAAGAAAATTTTGAAATTCAAAACAAGTAAAATCTTTAACACAAGATAAATCGATTAAAAGCAAAAAGATACAATAAACTGAATCATGAAAAAGGAAAATTATATTCAAAGTGAAATGTGATAATTAAAGGGAGTTTGCAAATTATAAACTTTTAATGAAAAGATAAGGACAGAGACATTACTAAAGATAAAACATAAATATGAATAAGAAGTCAAAAAAATTGGTAAGCAAACCTACTAGTATTATCTCTTGTTTTTCATTATCATTTCGAAGTTGCATAGTTCTCAAATATAATTATTTTTTGTCATCCCTACTTACATATAAGGAAAACTCATATATAGAAAAATTGTCCAATAGTTTTATTATTAGTGTATCAACTCTACATTAAAGTTCCACTTGGTTTTTATTTTGAGCAACATCTCGAACATGCACTTTCAACTTTCTTTACATTGTATTTGGTTGAATCAATTTGTATGAATATACTATTCAAGACAATAGATTGTTATAAAGGAAGTCTGTTTGGCTGCATTAATTTGAAATGATGGATTAGAGAGGATTTATAGGATGGGATCCTAGCTCATGTAAAGAGATCTGAAAGATGAAATTGAAAATTACTCCTTATAAGTGAATTGGAAATTACGAAACAGTCCTTATAAGTGAATTGGAAATTAAGAAACACCATTTTCTACAAAGGTCAATTAGTAATTTCACAAATATATCAATTAAAAAAATAAAAAAATCTATAACATCTATCAAATCATTCCCAAATTTTTACAAACATTCCTTTCAAATCCCTACCAATCTTACCATCTATCTATTAATTCAAACAATCTTATCATTCACCCACAATTCACTTACTGATTCCTTTAAATTCATTCATTTAAATTCATCCTCCAGTCAAATAAAACCTTAAAAATCAATAATAGGCAAATAATTTTCCATTTGACAAATATGATGAATAACTTCTCTTTCAATACTTATTTTTTTTATAAATTTTCAACAATATATTAAAATCATTTTCATCTTTATATAATAACACCGGTTTTCAATTAAAATTATTTTCTTCAAACATCAAAATTTACTTTTAAGACTTGTATTAATTAGAAAGCATAACCACATTTATTTATTGGATGAGATAGAGAAGGGAAGAGGTGGGAGGCATAACTACGTGGAAGAATGTGGTTCCATGAGTTCCTTCATTTTTTCTCTTCACACTCGCATTCATCATCCTCACTGCAATTCACACCATCACTGCACAAATGTCGAAGCTCCTTCTTCTACCCTCTCTTCCCCTCACAGCTTCCCCTAACCGCTTTCATACTTTTTCTTCCGATTCTGCCCTTCAATTTCAATGCCGATTCTCCTTCCTCTCTCGTCCCCACCACTCTCTCTCTCCCCTCCGCTCCCACGCGCGCAGAAGAAACCATTCCCTTCGCGCTTTCGATTCCTCTTCCGACGCCAAAACCAACGAGGAATTGAAAGAAGAGGCCGTTGAAGATCGGAGTGTTGGGATTGCGGACCACGATTATCCAAGCGGCGAGTTCGATTTCAAACCGGTTACCGGATGGAGAAGCTTCCTCGTTAAGCTTAAGATGCTGGTTGCGTTCCCGTGGGAGCGTGTGCGCAAGGGCAGCGTTCTCACAATGAAGCTGCGTGGCCAGGTTACCGTCTCTTCTCTCACCCTCCTTCTCGTGGGATGAAATTAACCATAGAGATCAATTTGGTACTTATGCTGTTAATATATTCCTGTTAGTTTAGTACTTGAATGTGTACAAAAACTCAACTTGATCCCAACGTTATAGCTTAATGTTAAGGGAAGACAAAAACATTAAGCTGAAATTATGTATACTAGAAATCAGAAGTGCTTTATTTGTATTTAGGAGAAGGAATTTATTTATATTCAAAAAAAGAATTCATACAATAAACAAAGGGGATTTCGTATATGATACGGGATATATCTATCTATCTAATTATATATATATATATATATATATATATATATATATATATATATATATAGAGAGAGAGAGAGAGAGAGAGAGAGAGAGAGAGAGAGAGAGAGAGAGAGAGAGAGAGAGACACACACACACACATATATAATCTAGATAGTTTTGATGATATAGGATCAACTCTTTATGTTTATAATTATAACACTTCCTCTCAAGCTGTATATTATCAATTCTCTTAGAGACTTGGTAAATGTGTTAGTCAACTGTTCATTAGAGTTGACAAATCTAATGCTATATCTCCAAACTCTAGTTTTTCCCTTATGAAATGACAATTCACCTTAATATTTGGTCCTCTCCCGGAAGATAGGATTGGAAACAATGTGTAGTGTTACCTAGTTGTCACATTCAAGGTGCATTTAGGAACTTTAAATTTTAGCTTGTTTGAGGAGTTGTTGTAGTCATATGAGCTCACAAGTGACTAATGTGTGCTTTTTGCTTTTGCACTTGTTATTGCCAAACATTTCGTTTCTTACTTTTCCATGTTATTAAATTACCTCCAACAAGAACACAATACCCTAAAGTGGAGCGTTTATTGCTTGGTGATCCTTCCCAATCAGCGTCATAATGTCCAACAATTTAAGTATTTCCCTTATCTTTATAAATGAGTCTTTTTCCAAGGGCCTTCTTAATATACTTTAGGATTGTATGACTACATCCAATGGTCTTGACAAGGAGAGTTTAAACATTGACTTACTACAAAGACGATGTTAGGATGAGTCACAGTGAGGTAATTTAGCTTACCAACTAACCTTTTGTATCTCCCAAGACCAGAATAAAATCCTCCTTGGTCAGGTGCAAGTTTGACACTCAGAGGCATTAGGGTGTCTATAGGCACATTTATCATCCCTGTTTCTATAATGTCGAGAGCATATTTTGAGATATGACCAAACCATCCGTGGATTGTGGCACTTCTAAGGAAATACCTTAGGTGACTAAGATTTTTTGTTTGGAACTTTTGAGTAAAATATTGTTTTACTTGTACAATACCCTGTTTAACACTACTTGTGATTACAATGCCGTCATATACAATAAGATAGATACATCCATTGGGAGAATGATGATAAAATAGAGAATGATAAGCATCACTCTGAATCATTACAAACTGCAGGGTGATGATGCCCAAACCATGCACGGGTGATTGTTTGAGGCCATATAGGGACCTGCACAGGCCACATATCGTATTAGATGACTCTCCCTGAGCAACAAAAACCAGAGGTTTCATGTCGACTTGTTTGTTAAGGTCACCATGTAGAAATGCATTTTTTATGTCAAGCTGAAAGAAAGTTCAGTGGTGAATACTTGCAACGGAAAAGAGAAGTTGAACAGTGTGAGGTTACGTACAAAACATGTGTACTAACAATATGGTTAGAAAAGATGGGAGAATTTGTTTTGGAGGTTGATATGGTGTTCGAAAACATTTTTTTCTGAAGTTCAAATAAATTAAAAAAAAAAAATTGAGTAGAGGGCTCCAAAACAGTGAAAGCGAACTTGGGAGAAAGGTTCATAAAATAGTCCTTCAAAGACATGGGTATACCACGCCAACATGCATTTGAAAAAGGCTCTAGATATCATGTTAAACTCTAAGGAAAAGAGAAACATTGAGTTGAGACTGTGTTTTTGAGATAGCACGGGTGCTTTATTTATATTGAGGAAAAATACTTCATACAACTGATAAAGGAGATTTGATATCCTCTAATAACATTGATATGATATGGGAATAAATAAAAATGTTCCTAATAATACATGTATAGTTTAGGAATTCTTGATTATACAGGAATGACTTTTATTTCTGTAATTATAACAATATTCGTAATGATAAGGATCAATTTCTTATTTCTATAGTTATAAGACTTAATGACAAAATAGTATGTTATGTTTATCTTTAAAATTATATTATAATAATAAAATAGTCTTATAAAACTTATTGAAAGACATTTTATACATTGAGGCACTAGAATAAATATTTTGTTTTCTGGACTGAATTCATAGCTTTACACATTTAAAGACTAAATTAGTCATTTATCCCAATAACCCGTAAACATAAATCATGAGGGCTAGCAACACACTCTAGAACATTTTTTCTGATACAATATTCCGCATTGATTATAGTTCATGGAAAACTACAATATTAAGAGAGAAATGTTCCTTAAGCAAAGTATGTAAAATTATATTATAATATTAAAATAGTCTTACTAAACTTATTGAAAGACACTTTATACATTGAGGCAATAGAATAAATATTTTGTTTTTTCAGGACTGAATTCATAGCTTTACACACTTAAAGACTAAATTAGTCATTTATCCCAATAACCTGTAAACATAAATCATGAGGGCTAGCAACACACTCTGGAACATTTTTTCTGATACAATATTCCGTATTGATTATAGTTCATGAAAAACTACAATATTAAGAGAGAAAAGTTCCTTAAGCAAAGTATGTAACCTACAAAATTTGGTGATTTTCAATAAATTTCGACTATTTAGAGAGGCTGTTCAAAATAATAGGTTAGAGAGTGTTCCTAGTATTAGTAGTCTAATTCTTTTTTTATTGAAAAATAAACATATTGCAACTCGCAAAGTTGGGAATTAAATTCAGTGCAATCTTTTTGAGTTGTAGTAAACTTAAGATTGATGATTTATAGGGATGAGGAATGTTATTTGTATAAGAAGTTGAACAAAGAATTTATAACCAAGAGAAGGATAGAGAGAAGCTTATGAGATATATTAAATTAGGGGAAGCAGAAAGACAACAAAGATTTGTTGTACAAATCTATATAAGTTGCTATATGAATAAAGTATGTTTACAGCGTCTCCTATAAATCAAACACATCATCAGCAAGTATTATTTCTTTCTCTTTCTATCACAACATATCATCTATTATGTGTCATCTAGTGTTAGAGTGTCCATTGATTATTTTCCTAAATTTCAGGGCATAATAGAGGACGTGCCAGTATTTTTGAGTTATAGAAGCTACTTTTCATATATTTTTATAAAGGATAAAAGTTAGAAGCAATTCCTACATACTTTTGGTGTTCTCCAATCAGAGTAAACTTTTTCGCCTGCTAAACTATGTTTCTTTGATATGAACCTTTATTACATAAATTATTGAGATAAAACTCTAATTTGGTTGCGAAAACAATATTAAATAAAGTAGAAGGAGGAAAATAATATTTATTATTTCTTTTTCAATATATCTATAAATTAAATATAAAATAAAGAAATGCTTAGTTATGCAAAAAAGAATCACAAAAACGTTGTATTGTTTCACATGTTCAGATATCTGATCAAGTGAAGAGTAGATTCTCTCCGGGACTTTCTTTGCCTCAAATTTGTGAGAACTTTTTGAAAGCAGCATACGATCCTCGTATTTCTGGAATCTATCTTCATATTGATAGTTTAAATTGCGGGTGGGGTAAAGTAGAAGAAATTCGAAGGCATATATTGGATTTCAAAAAATCAGGTAAAGGCTCTGGACTTCTGTACTGCATCTTTCATATGGAATAAAGAGGAATGTGGAAACATTGAATATCCAAACAGTTTTTCATATTGTATGCTGTTTATAGAAACTTATATTAGAGTGAAACGAACCAGTGAAGATTTAGAAGATAGTTCAGTAAACTCACGTACCTAGTTACATATAGAAATATAATTGCATGTCTTCTATGGCTACACCCATTCAAAATGCCAAGCTACAGTTGTTTCTTGGACATTTTAAAACTTCACTACCAATGCATGTACCATGAAGCTCTGGTGCTTTTCAAATTAGTTCTCTTAAACCCTTCCACAGAATAATCAAGTGAAGGAGAATTGTTAATTAGATTTCCATCTTTGATGTGATGGCCTTAAGCATCAGGCTTCTCTTGCTGAGTTCAATGGATCCTCTCTTGTAGGATCAATGAAGTAATGATATATTAATCTGCCTTTTCTTCTCCGTGACTTTCTGAGGTTATGATGTAACTGAAGCTTATATTTAAAGTACATATGCTGATTGATGAAATATCAGTGTACCTCTTCTTCCCTCATTGATATGTTGGTCTATGTTAATTCTTTTCCTGCTTATGAATGACATTCTTTGATTGTTGATTATACTTGTAGGAAAATTTATTCTGGCTTATGTGCCTTTGTGTCAAGAGAAAGAGTATTACCTTGCATGTGCATGTGACGAGATATACTCCCCACCCAGTGCTTACTTTTCTTTGTTTGGATTGACTGTTCAAGCCTCATTCCTCAGAGGTAAGATGCTTTTTCTAATTTTATTTTCCTTACAAAATTTTACAAAGTTCACATACAATTAGTGCACTTAATTTTGGTTTCTTTTCTTACAGCATCTCCTACACGTGTGTGTATGTATATATGTGTGTATCAGTGTGTGTAACTCTGCAGAACTCCAATTTGGCCCATCAAAGATCGTGCAACAATATTGGTTCTTCATTTATCAGTGACATCATATTTCTCCTTCAATTGTCATTAATGACAGTAGTTTCATCCTTTTCTAGTATCTTTGCCACCAATCTGGTCATTATTGTGATGTCTGAGTCTGAATGGTCCTTTGAAGGAAAAAAACTGGTGGTATTTAATTTGCGGCTGATAAAAGGAGAACAATTCAGATATATGTTTGGAGGGCCAATTGGACACTTACTTTTGGTCTGGAGAAACAGGGGCATAGAAAGCGGGTGAAACTTAGGAAAAATTCAAACAAAGGGTCTCCTATTAGCAGTTCCCTTAGAAAGGCAATTTTGCATGTATTATGTACATAGATCCTAGAAAGGGACTTAATAGGTTTCCTTTTCTTTGAAGTTTGTACAGAATTTTTGTGCTGTCTTACTAAGAAAACCTGAATTAAAGTCTAGTACTGATATTCCTTTCTATGGCATTAAGTCATGCTATATTAATTTCTCAGGCATTATTCTAATGCTTAGTGTCTCTAATCTTTTTTTGGTTCTCGAAAACTTATGTGTGTGCTGTTCTGCACATGCTGCAGATGCATGTCAGGAAATTATTAAATATTGATAAATCATTTTAAATTTTTAATCCTATAATGGCTATAAATAAGCCTAAAACTTGTGTGTTTGACATCATTTTATTAATTTTTTTTCAGGTATTTTAGATAACATAGGAGTTGAACCGCAAGTGGAAAGGATTGGGAAATACAAAAGTGCAGGTGATCAACTAGCTCGAAGAACCATGTCTGAGGAAAATTGTGAGATGCTGACTGCATTGCTTGATAATATCTATACAAATTGGCTGGATAAAGTCTCCTCTGCCAAAGGTACATTTGAATTTGATGTTTTATTTAGTTGATTCTTGAGCCAGCATATTAACTTGTGGGCTTCTGCAAGTTTAATACAGGAAAAAGTAGAGAAGATATTGAGAAAATCATAAATGAAGGTGTTTATCAAGTTGACAAGCTGAAAGAAGAGGGACTGATATCAAATATAATCTATGATGACGAGGTAATAGTTAATCCCCAGTGTTATTATATGAACAACCAATTTGATCTTTAATTGCTACTGCCATAGGCATAATCATGATGCTAACCCTGGCTAGGTATGCTGATTATTTAAAGCCCTTCTCATAGTGGCAGACGTATGGATTGGATCTTATAAGATTGCTTTTATAGAATTCACTCACTGTTTTAACCAACCATTAGGTTATAAGAATGATTATTTGTACAGATAGTTTGTCATCTGATATAATAATAATAATATTGAGTAAGATTGAATCTCATCTAATGATTAGTGGTTGATAGGCACAAACAGTTTTTGTTCTGCTTGCTAAAAATTTGTTGGTTTTATTGTTTTTCCATTTAAAGTTTGTTGATTTTTGTCTTTACAGTTGTTTGTATTCAAATATATTGATAATTAACATTGGTCAATAAGTGCTTTGAAGGATGTGAATACATCTCAAGCAAAGAGCGCTAAAAGGATAAGAAACATTAAATATTTGTGCAGATTATCACCATGTTGAAGGAGAGACTTGGAGTGAAACTTGATAAAGACCTGCCTATGGTGGACTACAGGTAACAATTTCTATATGATTTTGAGAATGTACCATAGTTTATGCTATTTATTCGAACTGCCTAAAAGTTAGCTTTAGAATGTAACTAATAAATTCTAATTCCTTAGTCTCAAAATACACCTTCTGCCTCTTACCAAGTTTCATTCCCAATCATCAAGTTACTTTCATAGAAGTTTAGACTATTATTCAAGTTCAAGGAGTTTTATACTTTCTACGATCATGTAAATTTAAATCAAATTTCCTGTGAAAAGAATCATTCATATCAATAGCTGTCTTTCTTCATCCTTATTTGGGGATTCTAGAACCCTAGGATTACCTTTCTCATTTGATTATTTTCTTGAGAAAGCTTTTAAAAGCACATTTAATAAGTGAATACTTTCCCTTAATTAATCTTTCCAAACATGTGAGTGTAAATGACAGCTTTCGTGTGGCTTATATTCTTTTTCTATTTTGTTTCTAACAGATGTTCCATATGATTAGAAAAATATAACAAATAATTTATATTGATTCTATAATGATGTTTTCTTGCATCAATTTAATACAGGAAATACTCTCGAGTTAGGAAATGGACTGTTGGAATATCAGGTGGTAGAGAACTTATAGCCATTATCCGAGCATCAGGGAGCATTAGTCGTGTACAGAGTCAATTAAGTGTCTCTAGCTCAGGCATCATTGCGGAGAAGTTTATTGAAAAGATTCGGAGTGTCAGAGGTAAACTTGACCTTACAAGTTACTAGTTCACCTTTTAAATTTTAATGCTGGACGCTGATTAAAATTGGCCCTTATTCAATAGATATTATCTGCCTTTTTATATTGATTATGGAAGCTGCTGTTAATGCTTCATACATATCTTTGTTTAAGTAGTAATATTATTCACTGATGTCCCTATGGTAAATGAGAAGGAAATGAATAGATTTCACTTCTTTTACTTATGCTTCCTAAAAAGAAGTATGGCTTTCTTCCCAACAATGCTGTATAAGCAATGTTTTAAATGCCGGATAGCAGTGTATAGTGGCCAGCTCCAAAAATGTCACAGCAAGAAAGCATACAGTGGGATGATCGCTATTTTGAAATTTTTCATAGTTTGTATAATATAAATATAAATTTTAAAAAGTCATAAAAGTTTATAAAATTCATAAATAAGAAAAAAATTCATAGGTCTATCAAACAAAACATATAAGTAAATCCGAAAAGTCAAATAAAAGTTTCCTGGATTAGAATTATCAGTCATCATCCCTTAAATTTATCTATAGATTTCAATATTGGGAATTAAAATCCAAAAATTACTACTCCAGCAAGTCATAATCAATTGTCAGCTCAATCATGCGAAACAGTTAATTGTGCCAGAAAAAAAATTAATTAAAATCAATTTTGTTTCGATTTTTTCTACTTCTCCCTAGCTAAACACCCCTAAAATTCATCTTGTGTCTTACCTAATTCTCGTATGAAATGGAGCATGAATTTCCGCAAACACAACAAGAGATCCTTCAGCCAGAGGAAATAAGTAACTCCAAACCCTTTGTTTGTGTTCAGGATGTAAAGTATAGGGGCTAGTTCTGTTTAGTTTAGTAAAATGCATAAGCGACAACAACAACACAACTTATCTATCCGCATTTAGGAATGTAAACATAATCATAATCATGGTTTTTATCATAGTTAATCCCCATCAACATGCTGTACTGTTTTACAAAAATGTAACCTTTGACGTATTATTTTAATTCACTCACAAGTGTTATTTTCCCCTCAGAGTCAAAGAAATTTAAGGCTGCTATCATTAGAATTGACAGTCCTGGAGGTGATGCTCTTGCTTCTGATTTGTAAGTTCTGGTAAAATTTCCCCTCTTTCAATCATATGTCAAAACTGCTATTTTAAGAAATTGTTGGTTTTCTTTACATTGGTTTGAAATTATTGGTTGGATGGATCTAGATCTGGTCTGCACCATGGCATCATTCATTTAGCGTACCTGTATAATGTTGATTTATTCTTAATTACAACTTTTTCTTTTGAGATGATAATATTAGCATAATAGATTTATTTCCAATTTTTCTTTCGTAACTTACATACTTAAATTTATAAAGGTGACGACATTTATGAGCAAAATTGATACACATGCAAAGTTATGGCCTTTTATAAGAAAAATTAAAGGATGTAACACATTAATAAGAGTACTTAATGACTAAGAATGCCTGGCAAATTGGCAATTGATAGATTTTTAATGCCAAGGAAAAGTTTAGCACCAACAGCAACTCTCTCATTTCTATCCATACAAATGTGCAGTGGAAGCATCTCAAGCTGTTAACAGTATACTAGCAGAGCAGTATCTTAAATGGTCTACTAGAATTGGTTTTCAGAAACCCTACATGGAACTTTTCAATTTCAGCTATTATAGGTGTGAAGATAATTTAAAATCTTGATTAAATAATTTTCATATTCAAAAACAATAATTTTAGATTTGAGAGGAGTTAGTCATATCCTTTATGTAGTGGTCTACATCAATTTGCAATACATCTTCAATCGTTGTCATGGATGATGTTGTTATGCTTAGTATTTTTTTTTTTTTATTTGCATGTTTAGGTGATCCTATTCTGGTGCCAAGAATCATGATCACTATCTGGTGTCATCTGCAGGATGTGGAGAGAAATCCGGCTTTTGGCTGCTAAAAAACCAGTCATTGCTTCAATGTCTGACGTGGCAGCAAGCGGAGGGTACTACATGGCAATGGGAGCTGATGCTATTGTTGCAGAGAGCCTTACCTTAACTGGTTCAATTGGAGTGGTCACAGGTAAACAGAGTGTTTTACTGTTTCAGTAGGTGAAAAGAATAGCAGGAAGATATTACTTAACTGAAGCTAAAAAATACAAAGTTATTAACAAATTTATTTCACAGAATATATTATTTAACCGAAAATATAGTCTACATATGACATCTTTTTGTAGGAAAATTTAACCTGGGGAAACTATATGAGAAGATTGGCTTTAACAAAGAAATTATATCTAGGGGAAAATATGCTGAGCTCCTTGCTGCTGAACAACGTCCTTTCAGGTAATATTATTTCTTCATTCCTTGTGCAAAGATTGTAGTAGATAAGCAAAGAATATTAGACAGTGTAATATGTGAGAAATATGTGAAAAAGGAAGTTGTTTTGGTTGAAGAGAAATAAAATCAACATTGAAAATTATTTTTTATAATTTTTTAATTTATTATTAATAATTTTATTTATTATTCATTGTTTTTACATAAAAAAGCATGAAAAAAAATAAAAACTAAACCCGTGATTGTCGATAATTGATTATATAGGCAACCGACACATTTTATGCATTTTAAGGAACATAATTAATATGTTGCAGCGAATGAGTTTGGACTTTCTTCACTGTTCTGCCTGGAATCCAAGAACGCGTGCCCCACCATTGTTTTTTCACTCTTCTTTCCTTCCAAACAACTCACCATCTTTCATTTCCGTTAATCCCCTTACTCTCTCCCTCTCTTTCCAAGCTATGAAACCACACGACCTTAGGAGGCCAGGTTTCTACCTCCATTTATGATTTAAATTTTTCCTCTAACAAGTTAAATATTTTTATCGATGAACTTTGCATCTTTTCTATTGTATCTGACGTAAAGTACATGTTTGACTTCTGAAACAAACAGTGAAAACTTTCGATTTTCTTGTTTTTGTTACAGACCAGATGAAGCAGAGTTATTTGCCAAATCTGCTAGGCATGCTTATAAACAATTTCGGGACAAGGCTGCTTTGTCCAGATCAATGACTGTAGGTTTTATTTAACAACCTAATTCCCATGTTTTTGTTCATCCTTCTTGAAGATCTTTGTCACAGGCTCACAGCTAGTATACTGTCACTAGGTAGAAAAGATGGAGGAGGTTGCACAGGGAAGGGTTTGGACTGGTAACGATGCGGCATCGCATGGCTTAGTTGATGCTATTGGCGGGCTTTCTCGTGCTATTGCCATAGCAAAAGTTAAGGCCAATATACCTCAAGACAGTCAGGTTGGTTTGAAACCTTTATTTTTGTTGTATAAATGTTGTACTTGAGAACTATAGATGCAAAACATGGTGATTATCTTATGCTTGAGCAATCTCAGGTTACGCTTGTGGAGATCTCCAGACCCAGCAGCCCTTCTCTACCCGAGATCTTGTTAGGTGCAGGGAGTTCCCTCGTTGGAGCTGACAGAATGGTGAAGGAACTGCTACAGGGCATGACATTTTCTGATGGAGTTCAAGCCCGGATGGATGGAATCATGTTTCAGACATTGGAAGAATATCCTTTTGGGAATCCCATTTTGTCAATAGTAAAATATTTACTCAGTTCCCTGTAGTTGTCTATAGTTCATTCAATCATTGTCTCATTTTATTCTTAAGAGTTATCTATATATTCCTTTTTTTTTTTTCGTTGTGTAAAAGGGTAACATTAGATAAAGAAGGGCTCCTTTAATGTCTCCCTCACAACCCTTGTACGTACACGATGTAAAGTTGGAAAGTTCAAAGGTTAGTTTTACACATCAACCAAGACGGAATATCGTGTCTACTGGCTGCTGGATGTGTTCATTTTTCCTGTATGCATGTACAACTCTATCCCGGTAGCATAAGGTTAGTCGTGTTTTTAATGTAGTAATAGAAATTCATGTGGGTACATGAACAACCTAGTCCTCACATGTTTGATGATGTTTCATAACTCTTTTTTCTTCTAACTAAATTTTTATTGAAAGAGATTTTGAGGAGTGCGCTCGGACATAACCCAACCAATTTTTTTTTATGGATGGATATCGTGGGATTTTGTGCTGAAAAAGTCATTGTGTTGGAGGGGTTACTAATCTCTTGTAAAATGTTTCAAAATAAATAAATAAATAAATCCATTAGTCATCTTTTATGGTCCTTAAGGGGAAAAAGTTATAAACTTTGAAGTACACGTGAAGAGAAGAGTTTTAAAGTTTAAAAGAACAAGGATAAAACGAGTCGAAGAAGGAGAAAAACATTAAACTAAAAGGTAGTTGGAAATTTGATGAGCTCAACAACCAATGGGGAGCTAACAATAAGAAGAAAAGAATAAAACTTTGAATTTTTTTGTTTTTTCTACTCCATGCTTCATTTAATTATTTCTTGAAAATCTATTTATAGAATCTTGATAGGATGAAATTGCTTTTTCAAAAATACATGTTTAAACTTTATGGTTTTAAACGGCATAAAAAAGAAGAAATTATTAGATAAAAGTTTAACATATCTTTTAGTTTGACTTTTGATGACATGTTTAAATAACAAAGTATATACTAGATCAAATTTAATATGTCCATTAATTTTAATTAACAACAGGTCTTGCTAGAGGCAATTGTTTTGTATGGTCGAACAAAAATGCAAGTACGTTGTTATTATAACTTCGCCTAACCGAGCAGATGCAATTTTATAGTTTTGTCTAACCGAACATATGCAAGTACATTTCGTCTAAGAAGCTTTTTCTAGAACATACAAATACGAACTTAATATGTAGTATGAGTAGTCATACTACACGTCCAATACTTATATAAATGTTACTTTGTTTTTACGAATACGAACTTAATATGTAGTATGAGTAGTCATACTACACGTCCAATACTTATATAAATGTTACTTTGTTTTCAGTGACTGTTTATGTCTTTGCTTTTTATATAAGGATTTTGCTTTTCTTTTGAATATGTTTAAAGTTGTTTCATATAAACATTTATAAAAATATAAAATGACGGTTCTATAAAAAGATTTGTAATCAAATTCTTTTGAAGAATATGTTTATGTTGTTTTATGGTAATAAAATTTTACTCAACTATTTTATAAACGAAAAAATAATTTGGAACAATACAATTTATCAATAAATCTATTATTTTTAACTAATTTAAGCATGCCATGTATGATAAATAGATAAATATATTATTATCATTAGATAAATATGGTGTGGTGAGTTTTAAAATATTACCTAACGTGACAAGATATGGAGTGAAATTTCTATCAGGCTAAAATTAATAAATTAAAATTTGGCATTTTTGGTACCAAGATAGACATAAGATGGTTTGGTTCCTGTGTTGGCTAACGAATTTCTAACTACCGTTCAAACTGAAGTCTGATAATGGCTTCTGTGTTGCCACCATCTCTCTCATGGCATCACAAACTCCCCATTCATAACAGAAACAGTTGGACATGGAACCACAACAATAACAACTATTTTCCTACATTTGCGCTTCCAGAATCTTCTCTTTCTCCCCCAACGATTAGCAAAGTTCACCGCCCACCACATCAACCCTTTCTCCAACGTTTGCACAATCTCTGCGACTCCGGGAACCTCAACGAAGCCCTCAACTTGCTTCAATGGCAGTCCCAAAACGGCGTCGTTTCCTCTTCAGACACTATAAAAGAAGGCATTGGACTCTTACTACGAGCCTGTGCGCACCACAAGGACATCCAGGTCGGCCGAAAGCTCCACGCTATGGTCTCCGCGTCGCATCGCTTCCACAACGACGTCGTTCTCAACACCCGCATTATTTCCATGTTCTCCGCCTGTGGGTACCCCTCCGACTCTCGCTCCGCCTTCGACGCCGCCAAGGAAAAGGACCTCTTCCTCTACAACGCGCTTCTCAGCAGCTACGCGCGCAACGCGCTCTTCCGCGACGCCATTTCGCTGTTCCTCGACTTGCTCTATGCGACGGAGCTCGTGCCCGACAACTTCACGCTCCCCTGCGTGGTTAAGGCGTGCGCCGGCGTTGCGGATGTGGAACTCGGCGAAGCGGTTCACGCGCTGGCTTTGAAGTTGGGTCTTTTCTCTGACGCTTTTGTGGGGAACGCGCTTATTGCCATGTACGGGAAATGCGGCCTTGTGGAGAGTGCCGTCAAAGTGTTTGAAACTATGCCGAATAGAAACTTGGTGACGTGGAACTCGATGATGTACGCGTGTTCTGAGAATGGGGGTTTTGAGGAGTGTTGCGGTGTTTTTAAGGGACTGTTGAGTGAGGAAGGTTTGGTACCTGATGTTGCTACGATGGTGACGGTGATTCCTGCGTGCGCTACTCTAGGTGAAGTGGGAATGGGAATGGTTCTTCATGGTTTGGCTTTTAAACTTGGCATTAGTGAGGAAGTGACGGTGAATAATTCTCTTGTGGACATGTATTTGAAATGCGGTTACATGGGGGAGGCGAAAGTTTTGTTTGATATGAATGGTGAGAGGAATATTGTTTCTTGGAATACCATGATTGGTGGATATTCTAAGGTAGGAGATTTTCGTGGAGTGTTTGCGCTGCTGCGAGAGATGCTGGTAGAAGAGAAGGTGAAGGTGAATGAGGTGACGGTGTTAAACATTCTTCCAGCTTGTTCGGAGGAGCTGCTGACGTTGAAAGAACTTCATGGTTATGCTCTTAGGCGTGGATTTCAGAGTGAGGAATTGGTAGCCAATGCTTTTGTTGCTGCCTATGCGAAGTGCAGTTTGCTGGATTCCGCTGAGCGTGTCTTTTGTGGCATGGAAGAGAAAACGGTGAGCTCTTGGAATGCTCTGATTGGTGCCCATGCGCAAAATGGCTTGCCCAGAAAGGCTTTAGATTTGTATCTTGTGATGAGGGATTCTGGGTTGAATCCTGATCCGTTTACTATTGGCAGCCTTCTTTTAGCTTGTGCGCACTTGAAATTCCTTCGTTCTGGCAAAGAGATTCATGGTTTTATGATGCGTAATGGTTTAGAACTGGATAAATTTCTTGGGATATCGTTGTTGTCACTTTATATTCAATGTGGTGGTATATCACGGGCAAAGTTAATTTTTGATAAGATGGGAAACAAGAGTTTAGTATGCTGGAATGCCATGATTTCTGGCTTTACGCAGAATGAACTTCCTTGTGAGGCCCTTGATACATTTCGACAAATGCTCTCAAGTGGAATTGAGCCTCAAGAGATTGCTGTAATGTGTGTTCTGGGCGCTTGTTCTCAGGTTTCATCATTGCAGCTTGGGAAAGAAGTTCACTCCTTTGCACTGAAAGCTCATTTATCTGACAATACCTTTGTTATTTGTGCACTGATAGACATGTATGCTAAATGTGGATGTATGGAACATTCTCAGAACATTTTTGATAGGGTAAATAACAAGGATGAAGCAGTATGGAATGTTATGATTGCAGGATATGGGATTCATGGGCATGGACTGAAGGCTGTTGAACTGTTTGAATTAATGCAAAATAATGGCTGCAGGCCGGATTCTTTTACGTTTCTGGGAGTGTTAATGGCCTGCAACCATGCTGGCATGGTAACAGAAGGATTAAAATATCTTGGTCAGATGCAGAGTTTGTATGGTGTAAAGCCAAAGTTAGAACATTATGCATGCGTGATCGATATGCTTGGTCGAGCAGGGTATCTGAAAGAAGCTTTAAAGTTGGTAAATGAGATGCCAGATGAACCCGATTCAGGTATATGGAGTTCATTGCTCAGTTCCTGTAGGAATTATGGGGATTTGGATATTGGAGAGGAAGTTTCTAAAAGGTTATTAGCATTGGAACCGGATAAAGTGGAGAATTACGTATTGCTATCAAACTTGTATGCTGGATTAGGAAAATGGGATGAAGTGAGAAAGGTACGGCACAGAATGGAGGAGATTGGTCTTCATAAAGACGCAGGCTGCAGTTGGATTGAAATAGAAGGAAAGGTTTATAGATTTCTTGTCAGTGATGGATCACTTTTAGAATAAAAAAAAGCTTCAGCAAACTTGGAATAACTTGGAGAAAAAAATAAGCAAAGTTGGATGTAAACCCGACTCAAGTTGTGTGCTTCATCAATTGGAAGATACTGAAGAGCCATAGCGAGAAGCTTGCAATTCCTTTTGGTCTATTAAATACGGCTAAAGGTACATCATTGAGGGTTTTGCAAAACTTCAAGCACATGTGTAGATTGTCACAATGCAGTCAAATTAGTATCAAAAGTTGTTGTAAGGGACAACAAGCGGTTTCATCATGTCAAAAATGGATTTTGTACCTGTGGAGATTACTGGTAGTCGGGGGACTAAATTGTTAGTCTGTAATATATTTTTTTTTTATTGTGTGAAGAACTCCATTAAGCATCAATGGAGTTGTGAAGAACTGCTTCTGTATATCTTCCGTATATTACAGTATATATGTTCAATCCAATTCTTTACTGACAGGAAAGATGAGGCATGCAGGATTCGTCCCTTGTCTATGACTTGTAAACAACTACCTTCATTGTAAACTTGGGTGAATATTTTTTCACTGCAAATACAATTGTATAGCACACTGTGTAAGATATTGTGAAATTTATGTTGAAGAGGATCACCATGGAAAGGCAAGAGAAGAATTTGAAATGCAAATGCATAGTTTCATTGCAATCAGATTAGGAGTATTTTGTATTTATAATGAGAAAATAAATAATTCAGAGGAAGGAAGTAATCATGCTTCAAGAGATATCATTCAAACATATATTTGAAGAGTTCAATTTTCTTTCAAGTCTTGTTTTCACGCTATTCTTAGAACATTTCCAATTCAGGATATTATAGGATCTTGTCATGAAATCTTATCTTACTTTAAGTGAGTCTCAACTTGCCATATCATTTTAAAACCATCTTGTAAATTTTGCTCTAATGTAAAACCCCTACTGTATAATTTATTTGTATTTCAACATTTTGTAGTTAAAAAATAACTTTGTTATAATTATTTTTTTATTCTTAATACCAATAAGCTCTATAGTACTGAAGTATGAAATTTAAAACTCTTGTCGTGTCATATTTACACGTTTAGTTTGTTTGACAAGTTTTCTATTTTCTGTATGAACTTTTTCCTAGTACGGATTCGATCCCATCATCTCCACATTTAGTTTGTTTTTTCACTGCAATTGTTTTTTGTTTTTTTCTAAAAATGAACGAAAGTAATAAATACTAAGATATCTCTTGTGAAAATTGCAAAAGTGTATTGGGAGAAACACGGGAACTTGAGCCTAATAAAATTGCGGACAAAGACCCTGAGCCACCCCGCGAATATAAAGGGAGAACGGGGTTTAAGAAAAGAGAACACGCATGCTAATCGGTGTCCTAAGAATTTATATTGAATTAAAAAAATTAGTTACAATAATATTTTTTATATTAATATACAAAGTGTCTTCCGTTTTCTCCAGGCCCTTTTGCTTCATAAACCGATCATGGAGCCTCTTCTCCGTAAGACACCCTATCCCAATAATTGATTTTAACTACCTGAAACCTCCACCTTGTTTTTCACATTGTTAGAGTAGATGAATTTTTTCACTTGATAGTAGACTTCAAAAATGGATTGGAAGGACGATTTGATTGTCCCAAACTAGTCTCTGATTTGTTAAGTCCATTCTTATTTGATGACTTCGTAGAGGGATCGTATGATGGATGAGGAGTCTGTTCCACCTGACGCATGTCTCCCACCTTCCCCGCCTTGTCACTTGTTTCTTCCCCTGTCTGCTTTCCCTTCATAGTTTCATTTACCATTGCAGTTCTAATTATGCCAGCTTTAGCTCCCTCTTGAGTTTTGTCTTTCTTTATGAATGATGGAGAAGATAATTCTGGTGATGACATAGTAACTGCATTTAATGTTTCAGTTCGAGTTGGGGCCTTGCTTCGGTTATGAAGAGCATCAGCTTTAATGGGTGCAACACAGTTTTCTTTGATGTTGGTTTCCATAGCGTTTTTTGCTTCATCAAGTAGCCTTTCCTGTTTTAAACATGCAGCAATTACAGGGTAAAGATGGCAGTGAATTGATACTACCCTTTGTTTAAACTGTACTTTTGTTAGGACGTAAGAGGCTTACCTCCAATATGCTGCTGAACCTTTCGGCCAAGTTTGGAAGTTTCAGAGCAGTAACAAGTTTTATTGCACCTCTCATTGATTTTTCCAGAGTCAAAAGTTTCACAAGTTCAGTAGCTCGCACAAGCTTATTGCCTGAAATATCCAGAACGGCGAGGCATGAGTACTTTTCACTTTCGCAAGTGAAGTCATACAGAGTGGAATGAAAAACAGACGCTTATGAACTCACTGTTGCAGCATGATGCTATTAGCCTCAGTATACATTTGTCCTGCGCTGCTTCCAAATTGAAAGCATCGTCATCAAGTGAAGTAGTGTCCAGACCTACAGATGCCATTTCTTCCATTCTTCTCTGAATCTGGATGTAACATGTTTACACATTCAGGTATTGGATAAAACTGATAAAGACAACTCAAACTCAGGGTACAAGTGAAGTAGATCTGAATCAATACTTATGACAGGCTCGCTAAAAGAGTGATGATCCTCAAATTTGAAAAGGGTATAAGAAAAACAAACCGAAAAGAGATGCAAGTTGTTCATCATAAACTCGTTTTCATGGACTTCAGATCCCAAGTCAGAGGAAGCAAGGGGAAATGAAAGACTCAACGGAGTGAGAACTGGCTTAGGCATGGCCTAGTATGAAAGTGAACATCAATTAACGATTAGTCAAAGAAAAAACGAGAAAAAGAAAAGCAGAATGCATCAAACTGTTCAGCAGTCTTGTACCTGAGGGAAATTATCAGGCTTTTTGCATACCACACAAAATAACTTGCTTGCATTCAACCCCGTCACCCAGTAGTTTTCGTTTGACTTCTCTTTTGAGGCACTGCGCATTGAAAGTTTAATGACAAAAATCACCAAATCGCAGGCATAAGAATAAATAGGCACATCAAACCAGTTCATATGGTTAAACGATCACTGAACCTGAAGAGTGGGACCCATCTGCCACCAAATTGGCTTGTATATGATCTTAGCACACCCTATATATTATAATTACCAAATCAGCTAGAATAACACGAAGCACTCATAAGCAGATGGAATAAATATCAAATATCAACAGTAAATACGAACACAGTTAATACCTTCGAATCGTATGAACACAGTTGGCCTTCCTCGCTAAACCCAAACCAACTTAGGGATGAACCAGGAGATATTGGCAAGCGACCTTGAATAAGTTGGGTCCCTTGAGGAATATTAAATACTATAAACTCTAACACCTGCATGTTTAAGAATAAATATATCACTATAGACACGAACAGATAGTATCATAAATCATGAAGTTATAATGTTTTTATAACCGGATGACTATGTTCTCCGAATTAGATAGCCTTTCAAAAAGGTCAAAAATAAATACTAAATAAAACCTCAATACCGAACCAACCTGATCATTTGAGGAAAGGCAATCAAAAGCATGAGTGACAACTGCAAGCTTCTCCTTGAAACCGGATGCAGTCAACACTGGCCCATCTAGTGAAAACACATGTTTCTGCAATAAAAACGATTTAGAAGTGCGTACATGCTTCAGGACGACTACAGATGGTCATGAGTTAAGATCACCAAAAAAAAGTTCAAAATTCAATAAGTTCACACTTGTCAACCTTTTAAACCTATAGACCTTTTAAATTGGGAAAAGTATCTTGCCTCGTATGTTCAGCTATTAAAAATAAAAAACATGTAAATAAGATATGAATGTGCAAACAACCTGCAAACCACCATCAGAAAAGAGGCGAAGATAGTTCAAACTAGTTACTGCAGCAACCCAAGCAGCGCCTAGTGCAACAACCTTCACTTCTTCTCCTTCAAAGCGCATAGACCACTGCAAAAATTTTGAAGAGTGAGAATATGGTAAGATTTCACACGCTGAGTGTTAATCATAGGATCTGAAATGTTGTATGCCCTAGTAACAATGCAAAACTAAAAGTAATGTAATTACATATCTTCTTTTATATACATTTTCTTCCATAAAAATAATAAGTGAATTTTTCAACTAGATTAAGCAAGTAACCCAACCTCGCTATTGTTGGCCCAGCTACTAAATGGTCGATACATGAGGGTGCTCATGTTCTTCTCCCCCTTACAAGGATTTGCAAAGACGCTCCCATCCTCACTCAATGCTGCCATTGTGAATCCAAAATGATCAGTCATTGAAGGAACTCGTGGAGTGCTTCCAGTATCATGAAAATCAATCTGTAGCAAAGACATGCCAACTCATTAATCTATGCTAGAATTGATTTTATTAACTGAAATTTACAAAGGATGATGGTAACCCGGAATGAAAACTAAGCTTGAACTATCAACACTTCTTATGCATTGAATCACCTCAATATGGGAGTATCCATCGTGTTCAATAGAGGTTATACATCCAAGCATATTGTAGCATAAGAAACGCCTTTTCCCAGGCTGAAAAGGAGTAGATCCAGGTTGAAATGCCTCCTGCATCTTTGCCTTAGATGTCACCATGGCACCTCTAAATCCCATATTCCCACCATCCAAACTTTCCTTGCTTGATCGGTTTCGTTTATTGTGAGAATCAACCTTCGGATACAATGCAATTTCCTCATATCCATCCTCACCTAAATTTTCCTCGCTCAAAGACTGTTTCCGCAATCTTTTCCTGCTTGTTGGCTCAGACTCCTCATTACTATTTTCACCAATATCACTCAAGCTTCCACTTGCACTGTTTTCATGTTCCTCCTCCTCATCAAACAAAAGAACCCCATTGCTCTTGTATTTCACAGGTATATCCTCAGTTGGGGACTTCATTGACGAAGGAATAACATTGTCCCAAATACCATACTTCCCCATAACATCCACAACAGCCAAGGCATTCCCAATTGGCTTCCACGCCATGCAACACACTCTTTCATCAAACTTCTGTCTGTCAATGTCTTGCTTCCTATTAACATCCCAGATCAGAACCTGCCTGTCTAAACTAGAGGTAGCAATGTACTTGCCATTGGGTGACCAACACAAGAAACATATTGGCTGTATGTGATCTCCTCTCAAAGAAAACAACTTCTCAGCAGTGTCCCTGTCATACATTACAACATCATTTTTCAAACCAGGAACAGCCAAGGTCTCACCATCAGGACTCCAGCAAAGAACATTCATAGCTGAAATATCAAGTCCAGTGGCGGGAGCTATGCCTTTGAGGTTATGAATGATTTTCCCAGACTGCAGCTCCCACAAAATAACAGTTCCAGTTGAATCCATAGAGGCTAAGTATTCGCCATTAGGGTCAAAAGCCAAGCCAGTGACAGACCCTTTATGTCCTTTAAGAACCCGAGTAATGGTACCATCAAATGTATTAATAAGCTTGATACCCTCATCATCACCAGCAGCAGCCACCATGCTCCCTGATTTGTTAAATGCCAGGGAACGTATTGGAAGTGTAAACCTTGTAATATTTCTCTCAAACTCTCCACCTGTCAAGATTCAACTCTAAAATCCATTAAAATCTAAACATAGAAACGAGTGTCTAAAGTTTTTAAAACAATAGCAAAATGAGCATGGAATTAAGTGTATCTGGAAGAGCTTACGAAATAACATGTTCATAAGCTGTACAAGTCTCATTTAGAAAAAGTCTACAAAATATACTTATTCAATAAATCCGTATTAACTCGTGTAGCTAAAGGTACCCTTAATATATAACATTGTACCAGTAAAAAATGCAATTGGTCACTTCTTTTTTTGCTGGATCCAATTCGTTTGGTTCTACTACTGGTAATAAATGAAATATTCAGTTACTCATTAACCACAAGAAGGAACGTTTGAGTAAAATTTAAAAAAAAAAAAAAAAAAAGTTTGTTTTAATTCCTTCACATACATTTCTAACCTGATTTAGTCCCTACATATTGAATGGTAGAGATTATACGCGGGTGGATAAACTAAAATGACTAATTACAAGTGTAACGCCTAAAATGCAAAGATTGTGTATAAATGAGTGATTAAACCCAAATAAAAACATCTTAGAAGAAATTACAAAAATGTTGTATGACATACACAATTTGACATAATAGAAGTCCATATTGCAATTGGACAAATGTTGTTGCCTAATCCAACTGGTTCAGTAGACGGGGTTCAAAGAGAAAAGAATAGAGTACCGGGGAACTTGTAGAGTTTGACGGAGCGATCGATGGATCCGGAAGCGAGGCAAGTGGAATTGGGGCTAAGAGCCAAGGCAGTGACGCCGTCGCGGTGGTGGCGGAGGATTTTGGGAGAGATGGAGGGGGAAAGGGGGTCGTGGACACAGATGGAGATGTCGGAAGAGGAAGCGGTAACCAAGTGATTGGCTTGCTGGTCCCACAGAATGGAGCAGAAAGAGGCGCGCCCTCCAATGGCACCGTGGGCCTCCCTTAACTTCACCGACCGGACCTTCATGGCGCCTTCCCAAACGGTTCGGTTTAGTGCGAAAAGGAAGAAGAAGAAGAAGAAGATGAAGAGTGAGGTTTAGTTTGAGGGAAATTAGAGAAGGGAGAGAGTGGGAGAAGGGAATGAATCTAAGTATAAAACTGAACACTGAAAGCTAAATTGTTTTGGGCGCCAAAATAGGGTTTGTGTTTTTGGGACTTGGCGGGAAGGACAGAACGGCACAGGGATGGGTGAGATTGGTTCGCCCAGTTACAATTACTTCCTGCACCACCATTTTTGAACATGCATCACTATAATAAAGTGAAATGACTTAATTGCTCCATTCACTTCATGTTACCCCCACCTTTTCACTGTTATAAAAGAACAAGAAGAGAAGGATAATACTAACCAAAAGAAATGTTATTTTGATTGGAAATATATTCTTAAAAGTTTATTCAAAAAGGTATTATATATATTCTAGAAAATTTATTCTAAAAATTTTGATAGGGTATATTTTATATATTTCAAAAATTTCATTCTAAGACGAATTCTTCCTACACCCTAATACGTTCTTTCTGCACCCTAATAAAAAATTTTGATACCACAATTGCCATTATATAAGAACCGGATGACACTCCATCCGATCCGGTTGTCATTTGATGAATTTGTCTCATTCTAAATATATTGTTCCAAAAATCTTATTCTATTTAAAAAAAAAACGTGTTTTAGAATATATTTTATAAATTCTAAAAAATGTGTTTTGGAAAAAAATTAAAATAAATAATTCAAAAGTCACTTTGAAGAATGATAAAACAGTATTTTAAAAATTGTGAGGTGCAGCTTCAAATTAAGGAGATTTAGGAAACAATTGTCCTCTCTTCTTACAAGGAATTGGGCCTGGCTTTCGTTGATACCCAACTTATGCTTCTTTAAGGGGTTTCTTTTTCACCCCTTGATTTCCTTCTCCACCCTAATAAATTTAAAAATCCTAATTTTGCTCTTGTGGTATTAAATGGCAGTGAATGCAGTTTCTGGGATTGTGGTGTTGTGTTTTGTGCTTTTTCAGTGTTATTACAGACTTTGTTGCATTAGGTGGTGATGGCTTGAGGGGTCAAGTAGATATTAGCACAATATTTAACTGAAATGAAGATAGTGAAGCTTGGGTATGAGATTTACGGTTTCTGGTTTTAAGTTCTTTTTTAATTTTGTAATTTAAACAAATTTTAAATTGTGCAATCCAAGATCTCTAAATTGTGTTATATTTTTGTCTGATACCCTTATCGTATAAATAAATGGATCAAAATTTTCTCTTTTCTTATTTGGTTTAGCAATTTTCAAATTTGCAATCAAATATTATCAAACTTAACATTTATGAGTTGTACACATCGCACGCCTTTGATTTTTCAAAGTAACTAAAAAATATAAATTATTAACTTTGCACTCAAAAATTTCAATCTAATCGTTGGTATTAATGATATAACAATTGTGGGCTATTTTTGTTTTTTTATAATTCATTAGGAGTTTTTTCTAACATATATCTTATCTTAACACTAATTTGTTTTATATATAACAATCAACAGTGTTGACTACCTTTATTCATAAATGCTTGTATAAAGAATTTACACATAACATCTTTAAAAAAGTTTTGTTCTTTCTTTTCACAATTCAATTCTCTTGAAGTATTATCAGTTAAGAGAACTTGTGGTATATACACTTTGATTCACAAAACTTTTGAAACTATCTATTTTCAAACTTAATCCCATGGTCATTTCTGATTCTTGTGAGTTAGAAAGAAATATCAATATTCATCAACAATGACTATATTATATTGTTTTCCTCCGAGTCTTAAGGTTTTTATTAGATCGAATAAATTTGTGTGAAATAACTCAAGAGGTTTTGAAGTGAAAACATAATTTTTGAGTTTAAAAGAAATTTTCAAGTGTTTTCCTTTTTATCATGCTTAATGGAGAACATGAGTTTTCCAAGATAGATCAGATAAACTTTGTACAAGATTTTTCATTGAAAGTTTTGAAATATATTGGAGGTTTATATGTCATAGCTTTTATGCCACAACCATCTTTCATCTTTTATAGTGAGTAGGCAAGTGACCTTTTGCTTACTTGGATCCAAAAAATTAATCTCATAGAAATTGCTCTTTTATCTAACCATAAACACCATCTATCAGATTACACATTTATCTTTATTGAAAAAAAACTATATACCCATTGTTACATAATTAACTTATGCTCAAAAGATTATATTTTAGACATTCAACATACAACATACATTTAATTCAAACTAAAGTAGATATTCCTACAAACTTCAATACAAGTAATTTTACCTTTATCGACTTTACTAAGACTACCTTTCCACCTTCGTGTCTTTGGAAGTCTAGGAATGTAAATTTTGTGTCTAACATGTGTTGTAAGCATTCACTGTTCAAGGAACAATTATGTTTTTGACTTGTTTTCTTATAGTTTATCGGTAATAAGATATTAAATTCTTTTAGTACCTAAATCTTATTGATTCATTTTCTATTAGTTTGTGAGATTATTCATTTGAATCTTCACTCGACACTAGTGTACCCAAGCTTGAGGTACTAATCACAAAACCTTTGTTTTCTTTTAAAAATAAATTCATGGTTCCATTTCTTCCCCAAAAGATCATATCTTAAATGTCACTCTACGAGTCCATAAATAAATGATCTTTTATACTAAGTATTTACATAAATATGACAATATAATTATTTGTCGTAAAATCTTTAACGCATTTACCTCCAATGATTTCATTTCCGTTACACACAAAGCTCATTTTATCAAATTGTTCCGTATATGAGATTTTGTTTACTTCATTGGATATTTTAGTCCACAATTGATCTTCTATTTCTACATTTAACAATTAATTTGGTCTTAGTATACAAATTACTACAACAATATAGTGTACTAGATTTATAATCCAAAATATATTTTTGCACACTGAATTCTATAATCCAAAATACAAAATTGAATTTTGATTATGGAATTCGATATGCAAAACCGTCTTCTAGATTGTAAAATCTAATATACATAAAAGCAATAAAAGCATGTTCTTAGAGGGTATGATTCAGAATTCAAAATCATGCTCTATATTACAAAATCCGATATTCAAGTTACAATCCGGATTGAATCTCGGATTGTACGGTCTGGAATATATTTTGTTATTTCAAATTGGCTGAATTTGGAATACAAAATTAAATTTTGGATATTATGCAGTTCAGAATACCTTTTCCAATTCATATTCTATAATTCGAGATGCAGTTTTCCAATCTCAAATTACACAATCCAGATTACAGAAAATTTGATAAATCTATTCCGGATCTTGCAAATTGATGATGTAATAAATTACAGAATCCAGTATATAAAAAGCAGTTGCAATTAACATACTTGAGACGAAAAATGTAACCATACCAGCTCCACCCACACCTGCCACCACCACTAAACACCACCAAAAACAGACAGACAGACACCGCCAGCAACATGGAGCAAAGCCAACCCCTCAATTTTAATCACAAAATCCCCACGGTCTTCATTTTCACCCATCAGCACCCCTTCACTAATTTTCAAAGGCTATTTCAGTAAATTCCACAAGGGTATTTTTAGGAAATTAAAAAAACATGGAAATGCAGGTAGAACTTATGGAGGTGCAGAAAAAAGCACGTTGGGTCAGAGGGGCTTGTGGCCCACTAAATTGTATAGGGGTAAGAACGGCCTCTTTTAACAATAGGTCTACTCAATAATAATCGATCAATTAAAATTAAAGTGGATAATTATAAATCAATTTAAATTGCCGGAAAATAAAATGCTGATGTTGGTTCTAAATTATTGGACAAAAACTTTTTTTTCTGCTAACAACCTTAAATAGCTAAGTGCTTAAAATAAAATTTTATTTTAGTTAAATAATTAATTTAGCAAGTAGAAAAGAATATAGATGTTGGATTTGGCACACAAGGACTCTCAGCCCTCTAACTTTTTAAAGGTGTTAGTGATATAATAAAGGTTCCAGAAATATGTTCTTGAATTCCGTTTTTAAATAATATTTTATTTGTTAAAATACAATCTTTCTTTGCAAACCGTATTTGAATGAAAAACTGTCCTCTAAACCAAACGATGTCTTAGTAAGATGAGACTTTATGATGGTATTATTCTGTTTTTTCTATTAAAGGTTCTGTTTTCTTTTTCTCTTTTTCCAATAGAAAAATTGTATAAACCACAGCTATTTACATATTTCTTCTACAATAAATAAAAAAATTACAGATCATCATTATAGTTCTATTAATTTTGTTTGAATGTTAATAGTTGAGGTAATTGAATACTTATTTGATGTTTAGTAATTATCATACGTATTTATTAAAGAAAAAATTAACATTAATATGTAATTAATTTCGTAGAGAGTCTTTTTATTCTTTGATTTTTGCTTTGTAGATTTAAAATCTTAAAATCTTTAGTGAATTTTTTAAAGTTAATTATATATTAACATTTTTCTATTTATCAAACACATATGACAAATACTAAAGACCGAACAAGTGTTTAATTATCTTCATCATTAACAAAATTTAAACAAAATTAACATAACTATATTTATTGTATTAAGATTACAATTTTTTCTTATTATATTAAAAATGAAATATATCAATATTTATTGTAATGAACGAACTCTTTACCCAAGCTTGTAAATGGATCATATGATACCTACTACAACATTTTTCATAAATGTTTGTCTTTAATTCATTCTTAAGTGATACTTAAGTATACCAACTCCTTTAGCCTCTTGTCACAACCGGGGTCACGACGGGGACGACGAACAAAAAATAATTTTCGTTTTCAAAATAGAGGAGTCGCCACCATAGTTTATTAGGAAAAATTATGGAAAACCAAAAACAAGATAAGGCAAGTTTGCAAACCGGATTTAGAGTTCGGGAGTCGGTTACGTGTGGGGAAGGTGTTAGCACCC
>Ga0099825_1001572_pt1 | contig 29317 bp, 15 predicted proteins | sample SiratroredBW_FD_76838 | JGI IMG/M metagenome (GOLD analysis project Ga0099825, IMG submission 76838) | Root nodule microbial communities of legume samples collected from California, USA - Siratro red BW | ecosystem: Host-associated > Plants > Roots > Nodule | place: USA: California | collected...
AAAATATCCATATATTAAAGTTACGATGAAACTTCCGTGTGAGTCTCATAAATATATTTTTATAATTATAATATATATATATATATATATATATATATATATATATATATATATATATATATATATTTATATATATATATTAAACTAATTTAACTGTAACTTTTACTAGTAAAAACATAGATAATATCGTTCTTATACCTAAAAAACAATTACGAAAATAAAAAGAATAATGAATACAGTAATTCTCATAAGAAACAAATATCAAAATGTCGTTAGTAAACATAACATTGTACTTGACAACCATTTACGGAAATCCATACCTTTATATAATGAAAAAGGTAATATTATTTAAAAAATACTTTTTTAATTATATTCTAATAGTGGTAGAGAAAAAGAACACTTGAAAAAAAAATTAATTAATTCTTTACAAAAAATTATGATGAGCTATAGCTTTCTTTCTATTACAAAAACTCTTCCAAATACGGATCCTCCTATTGAAAGCTACGACCTTTTTGTATTTTTATTATACCATAATAATATAATTCTAAAATATAAGACAAATTATTTAATGCGGTTCTTTTTCAGTTAAGGAGTTATGGGTTATTTTTGAGTACTAAGATTTTACGATTATGTTATTTTAACAAATAATAAAATTATTTTAATGTGATAAAGTATACAATTATCTAATTAAAAATAACAAAATAAAATTATAAAACACTGTTTAATATAATGGTATATAGGTGATAATATAATAGTAAAACTTAGTACGGACCCTGTATTCATTAGAAGAAGAAAAAAGTATTTGAAATTGGTTGTAACTGAAGATGAGACCAAATAGGCACAGTAAAAGAAGGAAAATTGCATTTATGAAGCACAATCAATTACATGGATCTCATCGAAAAGAAAGAAAATTGATGACATGATGAATAGGTCAAATGCTACCCCACACCATCAAATTGATGCAATCAACCCATTTCATATCACAACAACCCTTCAAAATTAGGAATCAAAACTCTCACTATCAAACCTTCCAACTTTCTCAAAATCATACATTTTGTCAAGAAATGTATTCACTACTTTTGCCCTTGTTCAATTGTCTTCAAATTATAGGTATGTTTGAATATGTTTATCCTAAAAGATTAAAAGGTATTCTTGCTTGGAAGAAACTCCTTTAAATTAAGTTTATCATAATTGTAAAATCAAAATCAATTCACAAAGGAGTAAAATATAAGTTGTTACAAATTAGAGGCACTTCATTTCTCCAACCACAGAATGAAAAGGTTAGTTGGAGTTGATAATTATTGAATCCAAGAAGTATAATTTTGCTTGTATTATAGGTTTTTCACAAATTTCTTTTTCCTCTGGTGAATGCTTCTGAATCATGGAAAGAGTAGTTCTATATAATATTGTAATATTTCCCCCCTTATCATCATAATATTCTGCACCACTCCTTATCAAATCAAATAATTTGTTATATGTTAAATCATACTCTCCTACTATAAATTTGGCTGCTAAATTATACTCTCCTACCACTCCACAAATATCAAATAAATAAATACTTCATTTTCCAATTACAAACTATTTAAACAGATAATACACATTTTATAGAGATTAAAATCTATGGTCTTAAAAACATGTAATGAAAGAAACAGAGAATAAAAGATAAGAAACAGAGAATAATAGTTTGGGATAGGAAAGACATTGATAAACTTTACATCTCATTTTTATTTGATAATTTAATAAAATTTAGAATAATGATTCATAAAATAAATTATCAAACAAAATAATATTTTTAAATTAGGATATAATCAATGTGAAACGACATGTTTATTGTATATAGATCTTTGATAGTCTCTCCTCAATCTCATGGTTCTAATTTCCAATAACACATTGTTAAATCATTTATTAGATTCACTAAATGGAGATTTGTCTTTTTACTCCAAATAAATTTAATGGAGGATTGATTTATAAATAAAAGAAGAATCGTACAAAATACTACTTCTTGAAAAGGAAAGTTCAGTGTGTGCACATTGGTGGATGATGCTGCTTGTCACCATGGCATTTTCAACTTTAACACATCATCATAAGGAACAAACCTGCCTTTATCACCATACTCTATTATGTATTTGGGTGCATGTTTTGTCTACCAAAATAGGTTTAGAGTTGGTATCATTTTTGTAAAAGTTTTAAATTCATTTTTTTAATAAAATTTAATAATAAATTTATTTTTTTTAAAAGTGAATAATTTTAGTATATTATTAATATATCATTCAAATCGTTTAACAAAAAAAAAATATTAATATGTATTTACATTTGAGGTTATTTATAATTTGAAATTATTTAAATACTTACATTTTATTTTTATAAGTCTTAAATGTCTTAATTATACATAAGTAACTAATTTTAATATTATATATATATATATATATATATATATTAAAACTATCTATTTATTATAAACATGTTTTAAAGGTATTTATTTATTTTTAAAACAAATACATGTTTTATAATTATTATTTTTATTTAAAGTTTTACATTTTAATGCATATCTTCTAATAATACACATATATAATTATAAATTCTGTGAAAAGTAAATACTCATTGATATGATTGAGAGGGCTATAGTTTTACTTTTAGTGTTTGTGTAGATGTTACCATCTTATATTATGTCTTCATTATTAACTTTCTATTTTTGTATGACTTTTTCTTATATGTTGTTCGTTTGTTATAGTTATCACTAAAGAAATTCTAAGAATGATGACAAAAAATATGAAAAATCATTTTTAAAAATGTGTCATTAAGAATGACAATTAATGAGGTTGACCCTTTTTCTCATACGTTATTTGTATGTCATAGTTTTCACTAAAGAAATTCTAAGAATGATGACAAAAAATGTGAAAAATCATTTCTAAAAATGTGTAAATGAGGTTGGATGATTTTGTAAAGAAGTTTGCACATACATTGATCTTACCGAGAATGCTTGAACTGTCACTTTATAAAATTTGAATCTTAGTAATAAGAAAACATAAATGTATTTGGAGAAAAAAAATTATAATAATTTTGTTGATGGTTAAATAATCAAAATTATAAATGTTAGACTCATGTTATATTATATGATTAACAGTTAAAAAGAAATAAATTAATTTTAAAAGAAAATTGAATAGAACTTCCTCCACATAAAGTTTAACTACTTAATTGTGACTTCCTCCACATAAGTGTGAAAAACAGTATACTAAAGTTTAACCACTTGATTGCACCGAAAATTCAATCATAAATGTGTCCACATGAATGTGAGAAATACAATCATATAAAAAATTATACCTTAGATTTAATTGCTAGTTTTGACTTTAACATAGGATGGTATGAACAGTACTCATGCAAAAAAGTGTTTAATATTAAATGCTTCTTCATAAAATATTCAGAAGAAATGAAAGTTTGTTTTATTCATCTGGCCAAAAAATATTTTAACAAAACTCTAGAATGGATAATAAACATTTTTATTGGAATATAGACACTAGATGAGTTTTCGAAGAGTGGAAAACATTATATACCATAAAAAAATGAACTCTGAAAAAGATCTTCCTAATAATATTGATAATATAAAGAACTAAGTATGAGTTAGACATATAAATGTCACTTTTATGATAGTGGCATTCTTGTATAAAGTTTTAACTTCCAAATAATCAAATAAAAAATGACAAAATATCAATAGTGATATTTTAAAAAATTAATAAGTTTATTGTTGTATTATATATAATAATTTATTCATAAGATATTAAAATATATTCGGAGATAAACAATCGATGAATAGATTTGGTTATTTAGGATTTAGGGTTTATTAACTGTACATATCTTCCTGATTTTTTTTTATCTATAAAATCAAAACTATCCTTATTTAGAGAGTTGAGATAAAAATATTTAAATCATATTATCCAATAATGAACTTGTATAGGTTTAACAATAATTAATTTTCTAAAATAACTTTTTCTCTCCATTGATAACAAAAATAGGGTTATTTGTTTACCACACTTTAACAATTTTAAGGTTACCTAGTTTACACGGAAAATTTGTTAGATTGTTCTTTAATTATAAGTTAAAAAAATATTAAACGAATGAAGAGAGATAAATAAAAGAAACAGATTTTTTCATCATTATTTAAACGAGTGAAAAATATAAATGAAATGAATATATATTTATAAAAAATTATAACACTTGAAACTTATATTTAACCTAAAGAAATAAACTATTTTTTTGTATTACTTTTAATATATTTTATTTATTTTAAAAATTTAAAAGAAAGACGTTGACCACACGATCAAACACATTAGTCAATTGTTTGTGTGAATTGGATAACAAGTGTGCAGCTAATAACCTTACATTTTGTATCTTGTGTTAAACCCTAAACACACTTTTAACAACTGTTTAATATAAGTTCATAACCACTTTTCAAGACTTCATGTTTTAATATTTTTTGTATTAACTTTCTCTGCATTGTATTCACTCCCACTTTACCAACACTGGCATGTAATTGATTATACAGTAAGACATAATCGATTATGTCTAATTAAATGCATAATTAATTACAAGATCTTCATCGTCCTGATTTCCTCAAAAGGGTCCTAAATATAGAGTTCTTCCACAATGTAAATTATAACTACGTTAATTTAAACTTTTATTATTTATCCCTTTCCATTTTGTTTTCTTTCTATTTCTCTCTTTCCTAGTCATATTTTATCTTTTTATACAAAAAATATCTCAAGTCTCTCACTGTCTTACTCTGTTCTTCTTATCCTCTCATCAAAATAAACACACGTACCTCTTAAAGAGTATAAACTATATACCGTTATTTTTCTCATGATTTCATATTAAAAGTTACAAATAGTTCTGATTTTATTGTTTTCCTCTTTTATGTTCCATGGATTTTTCCTCGTATCTATAACTTAGTTTCACGTACATGAAACTAAGGATAAGTCTTGAAAAGTGTTGGTGAAGTAGACCTAGTAAACGTAACCTTGCATTTTCTTAGTACTTTTAATTTCTACTTTATATATTCTTTTGAGGGGATTCAAAAAGTACTTTTTCAATGCAGTAACAAAATTCTTTAACTATGAAATTTCTCCCCATATACAAGAACAAAAAAATGTAGTACAGTAATATATTGACACCCAAAACTATTTTACAGCTGTAATTTTTTAATTTGAAAGAATTTATTATGATACTTTATCATGCATTTATATTATCAAAAAAAATTATCTTTTACTTATCCCCTGCCCAGTTTTCAAGATGTAATGTTTGAAAGACCTATACATATTCATAACATTTTACATGTGCATTGAGTAATTGTTGGAGATGCAAGGTGTGTTTTGTGAAAAGACTATTTATACAAAACATGAATGTCTTTGTTTTTATTCATTGTGGCATTTCTTCCTTGTCTTCATAGAATCAGACATTGGCCTTCTATCAATATATCTCCATGCTCTCTTTTACATGTTTAGAATAAGCTAGGAATATAACATAGCTAGTACCCACACAAACAGAAGAAATAAATACAACATACAAAAAATCTAACTCTAATATTGAAACTCTTTTAAACTCATTTGCTAGTCTTTTTCAAATTCTAAAAATAAACTAGATATGCATTATAAATTCTGTTGGACTACAATGGTCTTTTGGTATTGACTAGAAATATTTTCTATAGGTTTAAGTCCAATAAGATAACTATTAAACAACAAAACTGTCTATAGAATTATTCAATGAGTTGTATATTTAAGACTCAAACTCAATGGTTAGGTCAAACTCAGTTAAGCCAGATGTTCGGTGTAGGTGCTTGCCTAAATAGAGTTTCTTTGAGCGATTTTGAGAGAACAGTTTAGTGCCCTGAGATTGAAATTGAGCATGCAGAATTTCCTGGGAAAAGTGAAACAGAATGAAGATAGAACAAGTAGGATGATTACAAAATGAAGAGAAACAACTTCTTCCAAATCTGAATAGAATGAGGAAGGGAACAAACATGAATTAGTGTTTCTCGAATTGACAGTTGCACCACATTGGTTATTCTGTGTTATATCACCTTTAACATTATTATACTTGCACGGGGTCACCTTAATTTGTAATCAATCTAATTGTAAGTATTGAAAAAGTGGTGTAATAAAGTGATCTAAAAAATTGACGTGCAAAATACACATATATTATTATTATTATTATTATTATTGTTATGAACTTATGTGTTGTTGTATAGGCTGGAAAAACAGACCTGATAGCTTCTTATGAATGGCATGCACTTCAGGACAGATTGACAAAAGAACTCTATCAGTGAACAGCAATATCTAATGGACCCAGGGCTATTTGTATTGATCCATGATTATCCAAAATCATGAGTTTTTAATTAGACTTGTTCCCCTTTACCTACCACACTAAACAGTAGACTTAACTCACTTCACCTCTGAATTATGTGTTTGGACGACCACATAATATGGGAGGCAAACCATGTTTTGTGGTCCAAATTAAAACAATTAACAAATTGGTCTTATTGCTAAGGACACACTTTATCAGTACTTAACAGTGAAGATTGGGGATCCTTGTTGTTTATTCTTAGCACCACAATTCTCTGTGACTGTGTTCTTCCTTGTGGTTATGTCAGCCAAATAAATTAAAATACAGAAACAAATTGCATATTATATAGAAATGAAAAACCTAAGAATGATTAGGCCTCTCTGTTGGCATATGATAGTCTCACCTGAATTGCATTGATTATGATCTCTAAATGGAAGTTTAAAGTAAGAGTAAGGAACAAAAGGGTGTGATCAGAAATCAATTTAGGGCATGCATTGTACCCTGGTGAGGTACCAATCATCCTTTCCCTCACCTGCCCCGTTGGCAACTTTATCTTGAGCCATACACGTAATTCCATGGTTCTGACACTTTCATCTAATTCCCTTCAATGAAAGCAAAGTATTAGAGAGTGACAGTATCCCAAGATGTACACAGATACACACAGTACATTCCATAAATGAATTTTATCCTCTTATTCTTTTCATGAATCTTGAAATATGGCTCTACAAACCCACATTGCATGAGGACAACCAAAAGGGTGGACACTGGCATAGAACAAAACCACTTGCCCCCACCCCAAAAGAAAATTAAAAGCATAATGAAAAGGAGAAGGGAAAATCAAACATAGCCAGCAGCAGCATGATGATGTCTGTGGGGACTTCCAATTCCAGCCTATGCATCTTTCCAGGTAATCAAAGCAACTCTAGCCCTATTGCACATTATTCCACTATGCATTTCCCATCACTTATCACTAATCATTCACACAAACCAAAAATTGATCATTCAACAAACAACACCACAATAATGGCACATATTAAACAACCATCCTTTCTTAACCATTACTTAACCCACTAAGGACAAATATTTTTATCTTCATTACTCCCAACCCACTTAATTACTCCAAGGATATTTTTCCATCACATCTTCCAAGTGTATCAGTAACTCATTTCAGTAATTTGCAAACAATGGTTTATGTAGTTTCAATACACTAACTAAACAAAAATAATTATTTCTAAGTTAGATTTAGGGTGAAGGTTCATCTTTAGAAGTGGAAGTTGAAACAATCTTGTAAGATTACATTAACGCAATCAATGGCAGTAACTGTAGATGATGAGCTTGTTGATTATTAGAAAATAAGTAAAGCTGAAAGAAAAAGGGTAAAAGTCAATCAATGGCTTTTTTCACAGAACTGTTTTTCTTTTCATTTTTTCATTATCTTTTGTTTTATGTTCCTCAGCTCTATATATAAGCGCAACCCACACTTTGTTTCTTCTAGTCAATACTCCGGTAAAACAACCTCGCCGGAAAATGGACGAGTCGTGGAGAATGCGAATGGGACTCACCACGGGGCTCCCTCGCCGCCGATCCATGGAGGACCGCTCCGCCTCCCGCACGCGCCGCTCCATCTTCTTCGCCGCCACCGTCGAGGCGGAAACCCTCGACCCTGACGACTTCGCCGACGTCTTCGGAGGCCCGCCGAGGAGCCTCCTCGCTCACAAGTTCTCCAGGTCCAATTCCTTCTACGAGGAGATTTTCCGACCGCCAGAATTCTCGTCTCCGACGAAGGCGAAGGGCGGCCGGAGCTTGCCGGTGTTCCGGATTCCAGCGAAGAACGAGGCGTTTTACAGCGACATATTCGGGTCGGACGATGACCGGCGGTCGCGGGAGCGGTCGGGGCCGCAGTCGAAGGCGAAATCGAAGTCGAATTCGTCGTCGGCGCTGAGTTCCGAGGAGCTGAGCCCTCTCCGACCGGCTATCGGTGATGACGTGGCATTATCATCCTTTGCTTCTAAGCTCAGGTACTGAAATGAAATCCCAACCAACTAACTGTTTCGGGAGTCGGTCAGTTACGTTCTGAATTGACCATTTTGCCCTCTTTGATTAGCTCTATTTGCAGTTGTACTCTTTCAGTGCTCTGGAGTTGGAATTTGATTTTGGTTTTTCAGAAGAAAAAAGTGTTCGATACCAAATGAAATTAATAGTGGTTTAGGAATCATCTTGGGTCATTAATTTATTATTATAAATTGTATAATTGGAATTATTAAGATTGATCTTCTAAACACAATTGCAGTCACAAACCATTTTAGAAACATTGATTTAATGCCTCGTGAAACTATATGGGAACTCAGGTTTGTCAGTGATTGTTTCAGGCCAATCAATGTCCCATGCAGATGGAACTCAACCACTATGATGCCTGGGGAACACCCAATTAAACATGGGGGGCCACTTTTTCCATTCAATAATCAGTCATTTGAAATTCATTGTCAGGATAATGAGTACAAGGAGAGCTTCAAGAGTCCTCATTTGGGATTCTCACGAAGAGTCTCCTCACCAGAGACTATTAGTCTCGAATCCAATTCATACCAAAGCATGAAGGTATCCGCTGATGACTGGGAACTCAGTTCCCCGTTTTCTGCTGTCTCTGGGCTTTGTCAAGAACCTGAGGCAAAATCTTCGGTTTATGATTATATTCTTCCAGAACTGGTTATAGAACAGGACGATGATGAAGTTATGAGCTCCTATGTCATAGAGGTCAACTCCAACCTCAGAGAGGAAAGTTGTGGAACAGCAGACATTGATGAAGCAATAGCATGGGCCAAGGAGAGGTTTCAATCACGAAATTCTGATGAAGAAAATGAAAGCAATGAACAAACCACAGCGGTGGAAGGTGATTGTCTTATCCAGACAAATAAAATTTTGTGCTTGCTTTCTTCAGCTTATCTTTAAAAGAATAATTTCATTATTTTTAGAGAAATTATCTCAAGATAAACTAATTCAAATATGCTCGATATAATGCAGGAAGGTCTGATGCAGGTGAATGCCACAGTGATGAAACGGGAAACAGTAAATCTTCCAAGGTAGTATGTTATATTGGATAAGCATTATATTCCTGATACAAAGTTTGTAACGACACTACCTCAATTTTTAGATTTGTCCGTATTGCCTATAGTCTAAGATATAATTTTAAATTAAAAAAATATAAAAACTACGTGAAATATCGATGAAATCAATTCCAGAAATTGATAAAAATACACGGTCATAGAAAGAGATGATAAATATTCGATCAAGTTGTATAAATATATTTACAGGTTGTGATCAAAACAGTCCATGATAAAATAAATGTAAGGAAAAACAGTGATTAGAAATGAGTAAGAGTTTAATCAGGCTGCAATTCCCTTCCTGTCAAAATTAACATGTCTTCTTATGTTCTCAAGCAGCTGAAACTTCCAGCTTTGTAAAATACGTGACTCTGACTCAGTAGGATTTTCCCCTACTTCCATTTCATTTATCTTACAACATATTTATATGGATTGTTCTGTTGTTTCTATGGAAGGGACAGACAGAAACAGAGAAGTTGGATAGAGATATAAGATTGTGGTCATCTGGCAAGGAAACTGACATTCGGCTACTCCTGTCAACGCTACATCATGTAACGTTTTCTTTGTTGCTGATATTTTAGTATTGACAATTAATTGAATCTTTGTTGCTGATACCCCTTTCTAAGCATGAAGACAACTGGACAACTGACATTATTTTATGTTTTCAATAAAAGATTTTATGGCCTGAGAGTGGCTGGTATGCTGTTCCTCTTCCGAACCTAATAGAAAGTTCACAAGTGAAGAAGGCCTATCAGAAAGCAAGATTGTGCCTCCACCCTGACAAACTGCAGCAAAGAGGAGCAACACCCCTACAAAAGTATATAGCAGAGAAGGCTTTCTCCATTCTTCAGGTACATGAAATATGTGTCATATATGCATAAAACTTATTATTTGTTTCATAGACAATCAACACGGAAATTAATTTCATATCTACTTTGGAACAGGATGCATGGACTGCATTCATTTCTGAAGACGTTTCCTTCTAAACAGAGGTGACTACAATTCCTGATAACTCAATTTTGGTTTAAAGCTCGTGGGCAAACATCGAGATAAACATTTTGAATGACTGAAGTAATGATGTCCATGCAGCAAAAACACGAGATGTACATGAACTTTGAAAGCAGCATGTCCGTTTGTACAAATTGTTGGCTGATGGATTATGGATCTACTGTTTTGTGTTTGTATCATAAGTTGTTTGACGCTTTTGTAGGTATTATTTTGGAAGTAGTTAACAGGAAGTTAAATGGTTGGTTTCAGTACCTGATTTGTATATGATGACGTGAAACCAAGAAATTAGCTTTTTGTTATTCTTTTGGAACCTTATCCATTCAGATCTCATCAATAGCAGCCCATCTACATTTTCATCTTTTTCTGCTGGATAAGCTTATCAGTTATCATCACATGCTCTTAGATTCATTTAGCCCCTTTTCCTACGGCAGAGATTTCTTGGTGAGTCTACACATGGTCAAATTGTAAAACTGAAATATTTCCGGAATTTCCATTTTACAAATATTGGCAACTCAGGAAAATATGAAACCTCTTGCACATACATCATGTACATGTAATATTCTGTATGTTGTTTGTCTCTTGCTTAAGTTCTACTCTTGCGGAGATTTCTTTTCTGACCTTTGACCTAGGTGATAAATCTTCCACCATATCTGTTTTTAGTTTGGAGTGTTCCAATTCAAATTTAGTTTCACAGCATGATTGATTATCTTTAAAATATATTTATACATTAAAATTTTGCCTGAACATAACTTTTACAATTAAAAGTTAGAGTTGATTTTGCAAACTCAGTTACAAATGTAACTCAAATTTGCAAATTAATCCAAACATGTCATTCCAAGTTCCATTGATAAATATGAAATTACTTAACCTTCTCACCTTTTGTGCCCGGCATCATGAAATCAAGGAATAAGCTCTATTTAATTCTCTTGGAATCTTATTCCATTCAGATCTCATCAACTGCAGCCCATTTACGTTTGAACTTGATCACCACGGTCGTGTATGGTTTAAAATAAAACTAAGTCCCCTTTATAAGTATAATATAAAAGTAGATCTAGTTCAAAGATAATATTAAATATATGTATAATCATATTAGTTATTTTTTCTTACTTATAGATATAAGTATATTTATATATGTGTTGATCTCCTTTAAGATAAGTCAAAACTAATTGAGTTTGAATTACACCCTAATTTCTCTAGTTGTTAGTTTGATGGGAATCGCTTGATGATAAAGTTAAAACTAAAAAATAAAGGTTACAAGAGTTGGTTCTCAATATATCAAAATTAAAATTATGTGGTCTTTTATCCTATCAAAATAGCCACTCTCAAGTCTTGCCAAAGGAATAAGGAAAATTTGGATTGAGGAAGATCATAATCATATTAAATAATCAATTATTATCCATGGATACAGCTATGTAACTATTGTATTTGATTATGACTCTGTAACTCTTCTATTTGATTCTAACTCTCAATAATTTAACATAAACGTGGCTGGCTCTGATACCAATTGTTGGATTCAGCGCTTACCACTAGGTCAAAAGTTATACCATTAGTTAGGACGCAACCCTCTCTAAGTCAGGACGCAACTCTCTCTACTTCAGAGAATATCAGTCAAGGTCACGAGTTTGATTCGCATAGTGATAAGCGCTTATCCAAAAATTGGTATCACAGTCAGGTTATCCTAAATTATTGAATAATAATCCAATAGAAGAGTCACCTACTTGTAACCATAGATAACAATTGATTATTTGATATGGTTATGATCTTCTTCCATCAAAATCTCTTTTTATTTATCAAAGCGAATTTGAAAATGACTCTTTTGATAAGACACAAAGTTTCGATCTTAATATAAGAATCTTGATATATTAAGAACCAATCCTGGTGACCTCCTTTTTTTTATTTTTAAACTTCAAGCGTGATTTCCATTAAACTAACTTATCTTAATTTTCAAACGTAAAAGAAATCAACACATATATAAATATATGTATATCTATAAGTAAAAAGAAATATCTAATATGATTATATTTATATAAGCCATAGAGTAAGGAAATATAATTTTCTAACAACAACGTCTACTCTGATCTGAAACAAAATAATGAAAACTGGAAATCTATCAAAAACTGAAAAACCTAACAATGACTTAACCAAAAACCTAATTAACTACCAATTCTGTAAAACTGTGATTAATACTGCAATTTTGAAATAGAAATTAGAAGATTCAGATGAATGTGTATATGAAAAGAAACATAAAGCAGTACATAGATTTAAAACTCAGAAATCCAACTGAAACAGTAAACTTAATCGTGCATCATTGGGAATTGAAATTGAAATGACATTGAACATGTATGAAAACTGAATTGGAACAAATGTATTAACCAGAAAACCCAATTAAAAAGAAAAATGGGTAAAAACAATAAAGAGAAGAAAATACTATTCTAGAAGTATTAGAATATCAATCAATAAGCACAGTCAGTCTTTCTTCACCCTTGAATCCAAAGAAATCAAATCTGAATTATTTGTTTTATGAAGAAAATACACGACCAATCGGTTTGAATGCTCAAAGCAAACAATTCTCAATCAAGACTTGAGTACTAAAAGATTACAAGAGTAGAAGCAATCTTCAACAAGGCCATAATTGACATTCTTCACTTCTAGAGATTGATTCTCTTCATTAAAGTTAATCTCTTCATTAAAGTTGTATGCGTAGAACATCATTGTAAAAAGCAAGAATCAGAAAGAATTCCGAAAGACAGAATTGAAAGAAGCACAAAACAGAATTCAACTAACAAAACTGTATTAAACTGAAATTCTATTTGCTATCTCATGTATTTTCCACTCCACATAATACCTATTTATAATGTCTGAAACAAGCAAAATCATGGACCTAAACAGCTGGACAAAAGTGGGCCCACTAAACTGCAGCATGTGAAATTACAATTTTACCCCTACATACAATTCTACCAAAATTTTAATCTGCTGCAGTTTTTTATTTTTTATTTTTCTTTCACTGGATTCTAAACTTCATGCTTTAATGGTTTTCATTGCAGCTCCAAATTTCAGAAATCTGTTCCATTCAATATCAACTGCAAATGTTCTTTCCAAGGAAAAACAAAAATCAATGAATACTATGCAAAGTAGAAGAATGTAGAAATTTATTTGAAAAAGAACAGAATTAATACAGTTCATACTAAGACATCTATTAGCATGAAAAATACAAAATCTCTACTAAAAACAAAGAATTAGAACAAAAGCAACACTTAGGAGATACAATTAGACATGAAAATAGGAACAAATCAAGGGTTATCAGAACTACTTGGTTTCGATAATCTTATCCTTAGTACTCAGATTCCTTAGCCTTTTTTCCTACTTCATAGATTTGCTATGAACAAGGCCTCGTACAGCAACCTGCATTTAAATTTCCACTCTTACACTTACTGGCTACTGGTAGGAAAATATGAAACTTATAACTCCTACATCATGTAATATTTTCTTTGTTGATGATCTTCAATCTTTTGACACTATTAAAATTCCATTATTGCAGAAACCGCTTTTCTAACTGCTAACCTAGATGATAAAGCTTCGAAGTTCAATTGCTAAAATATGAAATTACTTTTCTTCAAACTTAATTCACCTTGGCTTCTCAGTATCATCAATATACTCGATAATATAAAAACGCAGCCAGAGATTTGAGACGCCAACTTAACTAGTATATATATCAGCAACTTCGCACGAGGAATCTGTACTACGAAAGTCGAAAGTCGAAAATACAAGGCATATAGACAATTTATCAAACAGTTCAACTTCACCGGAAAACTTTGCATTCACAGAAATAAATACATATAATGGAATGCTCCCACTATAGTCAACCACCCCCCTGCTTTACCAACTCCCTAAATTCATCATCAGTGCTTTTAAGCATCACTGACAAAGGCAAAGTAATCCCACTCTGCACAACCTCCATGTGTCTAGGTTTTATCCTGTTCTCCAAACTAAAAGCAAAGTACTGAGGAAACTCTTTCAGCTCCTCCAATTTTCTCCCCATTTCCCCAGCAAAATAATCATACTTTGGCTGAAAATTATTCTCTATACTGAAAGTAAGCAGTGCTGGAGATCTCAACACCATACTCCTAATCTCATCCCTAGAAAGTCCCAAAGTTTCAAGAAATTTCAATTTAGGGATGAGGGTGTGTTCCACATTAGACACCAAGAGAACAGAATCTTGATAAGCCAAAGCCCCCAAATCCTTGAATCCAAGTCTCCTTAGGTAAACCAAAGCTGGCCTAAGCTGGTCTTTCACACTGGAAGCAAGCAATCTAGGGCACTTATTCACCACCCTTCTGAAGCTATGTTCGGGAACTTTGAGTTCATTCAAGATGAAATCGAAAACTGGGGTGAGATCGGTTTTGATGTCGGCGGTGAGAATCTTGGGGCACATGCCGAAGATTCTGGGCAGGTCCTTTTCGAGAATGCCGTTGGAGAAAAGGAAGGTGATGATGGCTTGGATGGATTCCATGGTGGCTGTGCGGAGATCAGGGTTTTGGGAGAGGGCTTTGCCTGCATCGACACCCATTACCTCAAGACATAGAATTTTCTCTTTGAATTCAAGGGAGAGTTTGGCGTGGGTGGGAGGGTAAAGAGGGTGGTTTTGGAGGAGGCTTTTGGGTTTAGGGGCCACATGAAGAAGGGTTGATTTGAGAGGAGAGTATGGTTTCTCAGAAGGGGTGGAGCAAAGGGAAGAGTGTAACGCGACGGCTCCGGCGGCGGGGGGCATGGCGGAGAGTGAAGAGAGAGAAAGAGAGAGTGAGGCATAGAGAGAGAGAGAGAAGAAGAAGAGATAGGGTATTATGGAGATGTCAGAGCATTGCGGCATGACACGTATGGATATGTTGGAGATTTGATTGGCTGAAAATGGATGTCACTCTGCATAAGAGATTGCCATAGCAATCCTTCTTCCATGTCAACACTTGTAACAGCAAAAGAGACAACCATTGTTCATTTACTTCTTATAATTTTATTCTATCATATTATTTTCATAAAATCTTATTGTAACTTGATTTAATGCAAGAAATAAGGCTTATATTTTAATATTTTTTATTTACAGTTTTTCTGAACTTGTTAGTAGAAGAACTATGCTTAAAAAAAATTCTTGTAATTGAAAATCCTAAATTTTGTGATATTACCATGTTAAAATTATAAAATTCAAATCTTAAAACTTATGATAACTGTACATGTGACCTTACGACAACATAAATATTTTTCTCTTAAAATCTATAAGATCTGTATACACAAAACTCATAAAAATATTAACTCTCGTAATTTTTAATATTTTTTTAGTTTCTTTTCAATAATACTTTTATTATTTATATATTTTATACATAAAAAATCACTCAAAATAACATTTTTTTTCTTACAGTAAAATTTCATTTTCTCTCTTTTCTGCACATAATAATTGATATTCTCTTTGTGGTATATTTCATTTTGGTTGAACATGGTTTATGTCATGTCAAAAGTAATAAACTAATTGTTGAACGCAATGGTTATGATTAGTGTAGAAAAAAAAGAGTTTGACTGTTGAAATAAGTGGTGTTCTAGCTGTTCTTAAGAACTGACTTTTATTGTTACTGGAGTTTTAGCTTAAGCATTGGTTAAGGCTTGAGTGCTAGTTAGAGCTTTAACGCTAGCTAAAGTTCGCGGGTTTCTACCTTAGGTTGTATCCACCTTGCTTAAAGACAAGTATTGTTGATATGTGATAGAAGTCACTTATACATACATCATCAAAAATATTCATTATGTCCAAGTATTTTTGTTTTATCCTTTGTGTTAGTCCTTTATCAAAGATATTGATTTTATTTTAAAACTTTTACTATAACACTTTTTATGTTAAAGAAAATGACATTCTTTATATGAGCATATATTTTTATTCTACTAATCCACTAAAATGAACATTTTATGCTCAAAAGTAGGTTTTATGTGTGCGAAGATCTATTTTGAAAATTTTTAGACTTTATTTTTACATAGACATTCTTTAATGTGTCTTAAGATATATGTTTTTCTGTTAATTACAGTTTGTATAGTCTTGATATCTTCATGTTTGTAACTTCCTTGTGGTTGGTCTATGATTTTAGTTTTCTAACACTTTAAGCATATGTTTTGTTGTTTTAAGCTTCTATGCAATTAGCCTCTTATAAAACTGCATCAATAATTATTGATCATGTAAGCTTGAAAACTTTAATTGATTCACAATTAAAAAAACTTGTTAGATTAATGATTTTCAATGTTGTTTTGAAATGGAAGTATCAAAGTTTTTAGATCAAGTTTTAAAAAAAAAATTACAATATACAGTACAATGAATTAACAAATGACACGTGTGTATTGTGTTCAATCTTAAATATTCCTTCTTTACAAACTAAATTTGGAGGTTTAGGGATTGAAAGCCAACACAAAAGTAAAACACAAAAGAGAAAACACAATAAATTAGAGAACCAAAAGAATTGGAAAATGAAAAGTCAATTTATATATATTTATCCAATTCCTCTTATTATAATTCTTCAAAAATTCAAATCAAGTTTGAACAATTTTGGATTGGATTAATTAATTCAACTGAACAAATATCATTGAATTAAAAATATAAATCAAATTCTTAATTTGATTTCTAAAATTAGAAGTACAAATTACAATCATAAAGTGAAAATCCAAAATTAGATATAAGATCAGAATAGGAGCATTAAATATTTGGTGTAAAACTCAATTCAACTGTATGATCTTAATGTTGTGCATGTTACCTCAAGAATAAGTTTTTTATTGATGAAGAACAAATAACACAGTATAAGAGAAGATGAAGAGACAATTCAAAATTTGAGATAAAAGGAAAAAAAGAGAATTTATAAAATTGAAGAATTAAATAAATTGTTTCTGTATTTGATTATAGCACATTTAGACCATATATATGATCTCTAATCAACTACAATATGGGTCTAAATATAGATTCTAATTAGATTCATAAGTCCAATTATAAATATTTAAGTTAATGAAAAAAAATGGTGTGAATATGAACTCCTTTTAAAAAAAAAAATTAGCATATATGCTTCAACTTCAAAAAAAAGTGTAAGAAATAACATGACTCTAAATCCAATAAATCATTTGTCCATTTTGAAGTTTAGAATGGAACTAGAGTAACAAAAAATAGTGTTTAAAAGAAGTTGTGACCAAAATAATAAATAAATGTCATTTAATTAAATCCAATTTATTATTACTAAAATAAAATATTTTAAAAACTAAAAAAAAAAGTGAAACCATTTTATAGGTACAATAAAATTATAAATATATGTATAAAATATGTGTCATTAATTAACTAAAATTAAATATTATTTATCACTAAAATTGATTGACATTTAAAATAAATATTCATATTATATATATACTTGTGTATAATCTTGAATATATCATCTATACCTTAACAAACATAACTGATTCCATAAAATTAATTTTGGATAACTAATTCTGGATATAACGAATGAAACAATTAGTTATATAAGAAATAGCTTCATATATTTGTTGTGAAGTTTTTTCAGAAGATTTCTCTTCTTCACGAACTAAGTAACTTATACAAAATAAGTTCAATATAATCATTCCAACTTTAAAAGGATTTGAAGAGGTACAGAGTGTAAAACCAGAAGAAACTTATTTTTTACAAAAAAAACCAAATATGTCAATAATAGAATTATGTTAAGAATCTACTAATTCAAGTTTGATTCAAGTTAGATGCTTCTCTAAGTTTTGTTTTTATTGTGATCTACTAATATAATTATATAATGAGTTTAGGTTTAATTCTTTGTTTTTATTGTGATCTACTAATATAATTATATAATGAGTTTAGGTTTAATTCTTGGAAGGTACAACTAAGAAAGTTATATTTGTAAGTAAGATATTTTAAAGAGATGAAGTGTCTAAGTGGACTTTTACAACTAGAAATGTTTAACTAGAATGTTAGAAAATCTTACATACACATCTTTCAAAAACTCGAGGAATATTATAGAATATGTCTTTCTTCTTATTTATGCGTGTAAGAATTCTCTTATGTAGCTATCTCTTCTCAAAACTTTTTTTTCGGATGTGTAATTCTTCTTGAGAACTAAAATACAATAACTAATAACTAATATGGTTACGTGTGGTAGAACATTCACAAGACAACTATTGTATTAATTTTTTTGACATTTAATTTAACTTTATTGGTAATTCGGCTATGTTTTGATTTTTGTACCTTATTTCGGCCTTGTTGCCACAAGTGCTATCTTAAGTTTTTTTCATCTATTTTTTTTTTACTGATTATTCGAGTTTTGCTTGGAATGAGCTTAGCATTGGCCTGGATTTTCTATTTTGGGCGTTAATTGTATTTTTTTGGATCTCTATTGTATTTTATTAGATTTTAATTCTTTGTTTCTTTTTCTACTTGTTTCAAGTTAGTAATTAATTAGAAAAAAGTTTTTTTTTTTAACTTTTTTCATAAACACACGATATTGGGACGAAAAGTTGCGAAATTTGAATCACCACCAATTTAACCCTCGTTGTTGATGAACGTATATTCTTCTAATTATAGCAAATTATATCAATAATTTATTACTGAAATGATTTAATTGATGCAATTCTAAGCTCAACACTTGTATAAAGAGGCTATTTTACGATTAAACACTGATAATATAAGAGACTTCTCTCTAAAGCCCTGTAGAAACTCCCTAAGTCGTTCACACGAGCAATTAGTCATGCAAACAAATGCCAGTAATCTTTAGTTGGCCTACATTTCGCTTTTGCATTTGTGAAGTTCGTGACAGTCCGAAAATGAAAAAGTCATCTATATACGGTTCAAATAAAAGCTAATTTCCATAACCAAATGGTCATAAAAACAAACATAGAAATCTTTAGCTAGCCTAGTTTTCCCTTTTGCATTTGTAAAGTTTGTAACTGCACAAAAATCAAAGTTACTGATATACAATTCAAATAAAGGGAATTTTACTTATGAGGAAAAGTGTCCATGACAGAATCCTCCAATGAGCACCCTTAGCTAATAACACAACTAGTGATTATACTTTGTACGGAGATGACGTTTCTGTTGACAATTATTTTGATGGATTGGCACCTGGTCAAAGAAATTGAAAATGATATTACATATTAAGTTCAAATTAATGGGGGAAAACCATGGCAGAAAACAAGTACTATGAAACTTATTTGTATAACTCCAAATCAGGAATCGACTTCACCATAAGGCTGAATCTACAAGTCAATGATTCGACCATCGGTTAAGTGGCTAAACCAGAAAACTCACAAATATTTTTTAGTATATTTTGAAACCCTTTCATCTATTTTTATCAGCCAAAACATTATTTCCCAAAACACAATTATACTTGTTTCCAAACTTTCCAAAACCATCTTGGAACCTTCCTTTGGACACATGCATGGGTCCAAGCCAATATTTGTTGTATCCTGACCGATTTGAAATAGGGAGATCCAACCACAATAAACATGCAGGAATCTCATCACAGCAGCTCCAACCTCCGTAAGCATTTTTTAAATTAACTTGTTTTTGAAATAGCCACTATCCATTATCTATTAATTCTTTAAGGTATCTTTGTTCCTTAATACTAGCCTTTTCGCAACTCGAACAAATTAGTAGCAGACAAAAAGAATCACTGATCAGCAACATTAACCTTCCCCCACCATTTGAAACATACTAATAATACTATTTACGAAGCCACAAATAATGAAATATTACCAAAAAATCGAACGAGGATACAAAAACGTTCAAATCAACATGTCACTCCATTAATAATAATTATTAGTAAAATTGCTAAAATCCTAATTTTGTCAACTCAAATATCATGATTGATAGAAAACTAACCAGCTTTTCCTTCATCGATAGGCTCTGCTTTCCAAACGATATCTTTCAGCCCAGTAGCAAGATTATTGTAGAACTACAAAGAAAGACAACTTAGTCCAAGCAAGCTAATGAAAATGAAAATTTGTTTTAATGAACACGTGAGCAAGAGAGGCGCTTTGCTTTACCCGGTGTCATCACAAGTATTGATAATGTAAAGGTGTTAATTTCACTCCTATAAACAAATACAAACATATTTCGTGCATTAAACTTACCTTGTGAAATTCCAGAGTATCTCCTTCAGACTTACGAAGCTCAACCATGTATAGCGAAGGAGCTACCTCTAAGATCTGAGAAGCGGCACTTAAAGCATTAGAAATTGTCACGAGTCCTGAATACAAACAAATTAATATGAAGGCCACCCATATCATGAAAGAATACTTTGAAAGCATATACCTCAGTGGCTACAGATAGATGACCTTTCCGTCCAGTCTTTTCCCCTTGAATCTTTAACTGAGGTGCAGAATAAGATAAACAATCAGAATTGGAAACTTATTGCCAAGTCATTAGTGCTAGAAAGTAAAAATTAGCTTCCATATGTATATCAAGTAATTTACTAAATAGACAAGTCATACAGTATTATATTTTTTTACCTTACAGTTGTTCTTCTTAACATCAAAACCCAGGGGTCCTGCAGCTTGCTCAATTTTTGAAATTATTTCATCTGCTGAACATTTGGACGTGAATCGTGTTTCTCTTTTAACAAGTCCCTGGTTGTCAAACATTAAAACTAGTCTTAACCATCATATTTAAGAACTTGCATGCTGCATTCACGCAACTTATAATAAACAAATAGCATAACATGATGGTATGTGAAACGGAAAATAAAAGTAAAAGAAAATAGTACTTGTGATCGCATGCCCTCATAAGACAATTCTTTTCATTTTTATTTTTTTATTTTTTTCATATTTCAAGTCAGGTTCCGTGACCCCAAGTTGCAATAAGAGAACAGTATAGAAATCATTTACTTATCAAGATACACATACCATTTGCTTCTCAAATAGACTACTAAGGTTGAGACCTTGAGATTTAGATATAAGCTCAAAGGCATTTAATGTCACTGGTGCCGCATGCCCCTCTTCACGCCTCTCAACTACAAGATTTTGCGAATCCTGTGTACCGCAGCCATTGAGATAGAGGTTAGAATCCAAGCTTTGGTGAACAAAATTTAATCATGCTTCACAGAAAAACCAAAGACTTACCAAAGATTCGCTGAAAATAGAATTTACGTCATCAAGACTAACACTAGGCTGTTCAAATACGGGAGGCTTATATCCCTTCTTGAACCAATCATTCTCAATGACCTCAGCAATTGTAATCCTCTGTTACGTATCATTAAAATAAAAACAGATAAAGGTTGTTTCACATATTTGCTAAGATGGAGAGAAAAATAAGACTATTTGTTAGACACAAGCTTAGAAGCAGATCATAAGTAAATAAGTAAATAAAACAAGGGCTTACAGTGGCAGGATTTGGATCAAGTATTCTGTTGATTAGTTTCTTTGCACTTGAAGAGAACCATGGAGGACACGTGAACTCGGCCTTGTAAATCTGTCGCGGGAAATAGGAAAAACAAAATAAACGAAAAAGAAACACACGAGGACTGTCGTGAAACAGAAAACATGCATCAACAGCACAATTTACTTTACAGTTTTTCAGATCAGGCTTCAACTTAGTCATTTCCAGAGTAATCCGCAGGGAAACACAGTAGGACTAGTAGTTGGTGTTAACAAAAAATGCATTCGGAGAAAGAAACAAAAAATGCTAAGGTCATTTTAATTCACAAAAGTCAATATGGTGAGTTTCTAGACAGCTTCACGACATTAAATAAATCATGCTAATTATCTAATTCTTAAAAGGTACCTCATTTAACAAAGAAAAAAAAAGAATAATGAGCATACATGCATTCGTAAGAATTCCTTTAGTAATTAGTTCATAAACTGCTTCAATTCTTATTGATTCTAATCACAAAGATTAAAACAATAATAAATGTTTGAGAAAAATCAGGTTGTTATGCTCTCAAACAGAAACATCAGAATAATGTGAATCGAGTTCAGTCAGGTGAACAGAAAGAAATGGACATGGAGTCATCAAAATCACCTTTTTGTATAAAGCCGTTAGATTGGTTTCTTCAAAGGGCAAATAGCCTGCCATTAAAACAAAGAGAATAACACCACATGACCATAGATCTGCCTTTGCACCATCATAACCTTTGTTGTGAATCACCTAGATGATAAGGAAGTAGTGATAAAGAAAAAAAAAAATAAAAGTTTATGAGACAAAATGTAATGGTAACAAGCAGCAAAAGCCAATCTACCTCTGGAGCAACATAATTTGGCGTACCGCATGTTGTGTGAAGTAGCCCATCTTCCTATTATCAATAAGATAATCAGTTTCCAATTAGACGTAATTATATTATCACATTTTTCAAAAATTAGTCAATGTACTCACCCGAACTTGTTGAGGCAATGCACTCAATCCAAAATCTGATACTTTAAGCACTCCATTAGCATCCAGCAACAAATTCTCAGGCTTTTGCAGATAAAACAAAGGAACACGTTAATTTTTTATTCTTATTCCCTCCTTCCCTCTCTCACTCTCCTCACAACACACACTCACACTCCTGCGGTTGAGTAAATACATCCCTTCTTTTAAATATAAATTCTTTCACTAATATCTGGATTCAGAAATCCATATTTTTGAGCCCTGCACCAGCACTCCCTCTTTGAAAAGGGAATCAAAGGGAAAATGTGAAGGGTGCAAGAGTTACATACCTTTAGGTCTCTATGAAAAACACCTCTACTATGGCAGTAATCCACAGCACATATAAGCTGTTGAAAATATTTTCTTGCTTCATCTTCTTTCAACCTCCCGCTGCGTGCCTGGCTCAATTTAATAGCAATAAAAACACAATAGTAGAGTTAAATAAAGACCGAGATAATACGCACGACTCAGACCTTCAGAAGCTCACTGTAAAGATAAAAACTGTCTTACAATTTTGTCAAACAACTCTCCACCAGTCACGAATTCCAATACAATGTATATCTTTGTTTTGCTAGCCATTACCTGCGCAAGGATTAGTCATCTATAATGAAGTTCGGGAAAGACTGAAAGATAGGGAAAATATGAAAACAGAAATAAATGATACAAAATGTCAAGTAATTGGATGCAATCATTTACTGCCTTCTAACCTCATACATACGTATGACATTTGGGTGCCTAATAAGTTTCATTGTTGATATTTCTCGTTTTATCTGCATATCAGTGAACAGTGGAAAATGTCAGGAAATACTCAGTAAATATACTAAAAGAAAACACTAAAAACTGTAGCAGAAAGAAGTTGTTCACACCAGAACCTATTATGGTCGAGCTACCTATTTTGGCTTTAAAATACCTCTACAAAGCCATCTTTTGGGATTGAGGTTACGACTCTGTAATCTCAGAGTTTGGCTACTGAGCAAACTATTTACGTCAGAAACTGAATTCTAAGAGTAGAATTTCCTAGCCTAAGTGTGGAGAGACTCACCAGTGATGTTAAGAGTTAAAATTTTACTCCAAAACTTGTTTTCTAATATTACACAAAACTGAGTATAAAACTTAAAACATGACCAGTATAATTTTTACCAGAACACTTGAATTTTAATTATTAGGGCTGTTCTTGTTAGACCATAAATTCGTAAGCAAACAACAGTTTTAATTGAGTTTGAATTCGGAACGAAAAACGTTTTCAGAGTTTTGCTTCCATTCTCTTAAACTAGTTCTGCAGTGACCAAAGAATCTCATTCGAGTTTAGCTTACACTTAATCTTCAAAGAGCGAGTATGATTTGCAATATCCATAAACTAGTTAATAACTTAATTTCAATAACTTCTTTTGTAAAATATCCCAAAATAGTTTAAGGGAAGAGTTTCTAATTTAAAACCCAATATTTTCTTACATAATAATGTTTTATTACATTAACATATCAGTAACATTACAAATTAGAAAATATGTAACATAACAAATAGAAGCAACCAATTTTTCTTACATAATAATGTTTTATTACATAATGTTATGTAAAGATTATCCAATGAAAATTGGAAAAGAAAATTCAATGTAACAATAATTTAAATTGAGAAATCAGAATTTAAACTTATGAAAATAAATAAAAATTAAACTAAATTACTACTTATTAGATCAACTAATTTAAATAAGATATGTTGTCTAAATAAAAAAAATACATATATACAACTTTTAAAAAATAAATAGAAGCATTAAAAAGTTTAATAAGAATTTAATAATTTCAAAACAAATCTAAATTTATAATTATATTATAATATATTTTTGTTTGAAAATTTATGCAGTTATATCATTTTATATTTATCAATTAATTTATGAGTTAATTCTATCAAACACTTTTAGATTAATAAATTAAATTATTATTTCAAAATTCATAAATTACTAATTTATTGACTAAGAGTTAACTTATCAGCTAGAAACTAAGGTAAGGTATTGGTTAAAGTGAAATTAGAAAGTCAATAATTTCATACCTTTTATTATTATTTTTTATTTGGCTTGTCTTATTATATTATATAACTAATCATGTCAATTATGTATTATTGGTAAATTATTTATATATATATTGTGGATTTTTTTAAGAAAAGAAAAATAAAATAATTCAAAAATTAATTTTAAAAATATAAATTCAAATAAAAAATTAATAGTAAAGTATAATTTTAAATAAAATTACATAATAAAATATTAGTATAAATAAGAGTAACCTTTTTAAAAGAAACTAAATTTGCAGTATATAAAATATATAAGTTCAAATAAAATTAAATTGTTTAAAAATAATTTTAGTTTTATACATCTAAACAAAAAACAATAATCTATAAAATTAAATTACAGAAAAATACTTAATTTATTAATATTTTTTAGAAATAACTTCATTTTATTCATTTATTTGAAATAAATATTTAAACAAAAATTACTAGAACAAACAACAATAATCCACCATTTGGATAGTATATATTTATACCCGTCCCATTAGTGATTAGACAATTAAAATATCCAGTTTCGTTAGTAGCATTAAAAAAAATACTTATCACGGATTTTATCTACAGATATTTAGACTTATAAATCCTTTTGTTATTCCTATGGATAACCAAGTGGAAGACAAACCATCTAACACTCGTCACCAAAGCCTACATACTAAACAGGTCAGATAAGTCTGGATAAATGGGTCAGATAAGTCTAGATAAATGAATTTTTTTTTTTTTTTTCTGATCTGTATCTGACTTGCGAAAGTTGGCGGATTGCAGAGTTCATCTGAGTCCACCAAATGATCTTTGTTTTTTTTTTAGATCTAGTCTAGCTTACAGAAGTCAGCAGAAAGATAAATCATCAGGTTCAATTTATCAATTTGAAATAAATTTATCTATTTTCCTTTCAATGTTTTAAATAATCTATTACACTCAACAATATCAAATTAAATAAAATTCACTTTTATAGTTGGGTGCTTCTATAATTTATTTTCTCAAATGTAGTTTGAATTTTGTAGGTTTCTATTATTTCTTATTTGTTTCTTCTCTATCAAATATTCAATTTATCTTTGTTTTTCAATTTGTTTCTTCAATCAAACAATGAAATGCAGCGTCACTATCCAGTGTAAACAGAGGGATCACATATAAAAACAAATCCTAATACCAATAATAATGATAAATGAGAAAGAGTAATTAGGAAAATAAATTGTACCTGGTCAATCATTTTGTGCTTGAGAACTTTCTCCTTGTCGAGAATCTTGATGGCGACGTTCTCTCTGCTTTCCACGTGCCTCGCGAACTTTACCTTGGCGAAATTGCCCTCGCCCAGGGTCCGACCCAACTCGTACTTCCCTACACGGGTCCTGCTGCTCCCGCTGCTGCTGCCCTGACCCGAACGTGACGTCATCTCCCTGTTCCTCCTCTAGCTTTCTCTCTCTGCAACAATCCTTCTTCTCTCTCCTCTCCTTCTCTTTCTATAATATAATATCAACTCCTCTTCTTCTTCAGTGGCTGCCACACGCGAGACTTCGCCACCTTCATCTTCCTCTACTCTTTCTCGTCGCAATCAACCGGCGGAACCGTTGGATCTGTGCAATTCAATCGCAGCCGTTCAAGAGGAAAGAGGTCGGCGAGTCGTTGACCGTTGGATCGAAGGAGGACTCCATCGTTTGCGGAGAATCTGAGGAACGGACAATTTCGGAGAGAAAGAGGAAAAAGGAAAATGAAATGAAGCTTCGAGAGAAACAGAGGCCTTTAGGTTAAATATTTTCCTCTGTGACTGATAAGGGAACAAATCGAAAATTTGGATTTGGAATTTTGTTGGTTTGGTTTGGGTGGTTTGAATCTGAAGAAGAAAGGAAGGAATGTATGAGAAGCGGTGAAAGAATGCGCCAACCAGGGACGGTTCTTTCTGAATATGATTTTATGAACGATTACGTTGGTGCTCATGTGAGCCTGGTTATTTATAATTTTCTATAAAATCAAATGACGACCAAAACTAATAGTCAATTGTTTTGTCTTTTACAAAACATGAACTCGTGAATTGCTGAGTTGGAACCATTATATTTAATTATTAATTTATTAAAGTAACATTAGATTTTATTAAAAATATTTATTATTGGAAATCATGTCAATCATAATGTAATTAAATATTTAAAGGATAGCAGTTATATTCGGTTTAATCGACTAAGAATCAACGGTAATATACGAAAATATTTCTCTTAATTTCTTTTTATAATTTAGTTAAACTGAATATATATTTAAATCTAACAATTTTTTTATTTTTTTAGAATTATTTGACAACAATATTTTAATATTTATCATAATTGTTTAGTTTAAAAAAAAAATCAAAACCAATGAAATAAATGCATATTTATATTTTAAGAAGTTGTTTTAATTTCTATAAAAAATAAATAACATGAATTTCAAATAGAATTTTAATTGAAAAATATCATATAAAAAACATAACTTATCTAATATATAACAAAAAAATAATATGAAAAAAATTAAATTAGTTTTATTTTTCAAAATTGAATTAGGTTTTATGGATATATTTTGTTGTGTTTAGTTTTAAAATTTTCACTTATTAATTTTATCATATTTTTATTTTTATTAGATTTATATAAGTTACATATACTATATCCATAAATATCGAATATAAAAGTGTTTACTATTATATTAAAAAATACAAATAATCTGTATATATTCATTACATGTTTGTTTTTAGTTAAGAGTATATCAACTTAAATATCTAATTGATCCAACACGTAATAATATTTCTTTATTATTATTATTGTATTAGATGTTGAACTTATAGCATTATGATAAGATATTAATTTTAGTCTAATTATCATGTAAAAAAGACTTATAGCTAATAACAAATAATAACATATTTAATGTTTCTAATAATGTTGGATGAAATAAGTATTAGATAAAATCAAACTTAGCTTAAGATGTTTGGTTGTAAAAACTTAAGGTAAGGTTAGACAAAATTACTAGTCTATTATTAGACAAAATCTTAAAGCAAGACACGTACAAAAATTTAAACAATATATCTTGAAGTGTTAAAAGAAGGCACAAGACCAACATCTTAGACGCAAACCATCAATATTGAACACGAGACAACTATAAACGATTAAGAAAGGTCTAAAAGAAACAACTTGACTAATAACACATCATAAGAATAATTTTAACACAATGCACCGACAAAGTTTGCATGCTCATAATAATGTTGTCAGAAGCAAAAATAAATTATAAAGAAAAATATTGTCCTTTTTATAAGACTTTTAGTGTAACAACTAAAGGAGTCAAAAGTAATTTTAAAAATGTGTTAGACTCAAAAATAAGTCATAAAACACAAACTTTAATACTTTTAATATTAGTAGTATTATTAATATTATTATTAACTTTATTATTAATATTATTAATAATGTTATCATAATAATATTATGATAATGTTATTACTATTATTAATAATAATATTAATCATAATAAGAATAATAATAAATACAACATTTATGGTATAATAGTTATTTGTTCTATATTTATTTATAGAACATAGATTAAATTTCTTGTAGTAATTTTGAAAAAAAGAAAAAACATGGTCTTAGAACAAAGCCTGTAATGACATATTACTATTTTTATTATTATTTGAAGGATACACATATACAATAATATCATAACTTAAATAATTAATAGTTATAAATTAACTTATAATTGTTAACTAGAATAAGGTAACTTAATAATCATCTTAATTTATCTAATTAAAGTTGATAATTGAAAACTTAGAAAATATTTACAACATTAAATGTAGTTTTTAATATATATAATAAATTTATCAAAAATTGACAAATGAGCCTAATTTGCCCTTCCTAAGGCAGGTCTGGGCTCTTTGTTTACTTGATCATAACGAATGATATCCCACCCTAACCGTTCTATCACTCCCTAATTGAGTGTACATTTATATTTCATGTAAAATAATGTTACATGCAAAATATTCTTCAAGTTTTTAAGTATTTTAGTTTTAAGTATGTCTTATAAACTTGTAGAGTGAATTTTATTTGTAATTTGCTAAACTATAGAGAAATAAGTGATTTTTTTTGTGTATCCTACAATAAATAACTTTTTTTTTAATTTTTAAACAACTTTTGTCGTACAAAATATTATTGTACTTAAGCTTAGGAAAAGATTAATATATAATTATAAAAAATTAATATATAATTATAAATGACTTTACTTACTTATTTTAAATTAAAAATAACAGTGATAAGTTTGATTAGTAATGTAACAACCTAGAAAATCTAGCATCTAAGTAGAAGTGGTAAAAGTGGAATGAATATTTGATTATTATATTATTAAACTGAAAACACGTATTTATAGGAAAAGTTAGTAATCAAGTCTCATTCCCACTTGAGCCACCATCTCTCTAAAACC
>Ga0099825_1001582_pt1 | contig 29274 bp, 10 predicted proteins | sample SiratroredBW_FD_76838 | JGI IMG/M metagenome (GOLD analysis project Ga0099825, IMG submission 76838) | Root nodule microbial communities of legume samples collected from California, USA - Siratro red BW | ecosystem: Host-associated > Plants > Roots > Nodule | place: USA: California | collected...
CACATGAACCAGAAGCCCTTGAGATTGACGGAAGCCACTTTCCGAAGATCTACAGATGGCACTGTAAAGACCATCTTTAAAGCTTCTGACGATACTCCAAGTTCCAGTTCCTCTATCTTTCAACTTTTTGTATTTAATGCTTTAGATGATATAAAATAAAAAATATAACTAAAAAATTTACAATGAATTTATAACATAATTTATAGTTTGTGGCAAAGCTAAATTTCTAAAAAGGCTATAATTTTGTGCACAGTCACAAAATTTAAATACAATTCTATAAGTATTTTTTATCTTTTATTTAATTAAAAAAATTAAAGTTTTCTTTCTCTATATGTACAGTATAAACATTCAATGTAATTTTTATTACATGAAATATAAATTATCGATTATATTCCAATTTTCTTTAAAAATGATACTGAAAATACTTAGAAAACTGAATTTAATTTGTTGTCCAGTATAATTATATTTATTTTATTATATATATATATATATATATATATATATATATATTAAAAAATACATTTGAAATTTAAGAAATTTGTCCTTAAATTACAGAGAACCAATTAGTTAGAATTAAGGAAATTAGTTATTATATATAAAATGTTGTAATGTTTTTATTCCAGAAGACAAAGTCTCACATTTTAAAGGTTTTATGAGGTTCTGTGCAGAAAGTTGAGATATAAAATTGTATCTCATTTAGGTTTTCTAAACACATGTTTTAGTTCAAACTTATGTCAATTTCTCAAATGTCTTAACATCCAAATTGTTTATACTTAGTAAGGTTACTCCTTCATGAGTTTTAATTGTTTATGTCCTTATTTAAGGTCATGTATCCCATGGAGGATCCCACATGATTTCACATATTAAATAATAAATAGACACCACTAGGATAAATAGAAACAAAGAGAAAAAATACTGTAGATATTTATAATATAAATAGCACTAACCTTTATGTTTTTGACATTGCTTTCAAAAGGAGTTACACGAAGTTGAATCTTTCATTGAAAGGGTGACTCATAGCAATGATTTTGCTCATTTCACACCCATGTGATGTTGCCATTTTTGTATGTATATATATATATATATGAATCTTTTTTGTTATGTAAAGCTTGATCACGTGTAGACACATGGAGAATTTGATGTTTGTTGGTTGGTTTGCATATGTCGGGTGAGGAAGTACTTTGGTTGTTTCTCTTTTTGTCTAAGAATAGATCTTAAGATCTCTATAGTTTAGAGTTGAGATTGAATGTAATGAGGTCGGAAATTGAGTGTTTTTAGTGAAAATAACTTAAATTATATCAAACCAACCAGATTAATTTTTGATAAAGAGAATTGGTAACCATAGTCAACAAGACAAATCAATTGCAATACTCAAGCATTTTCAAGATTTTATTTTAAAATTACTTTTCTTCTTATTTTAGTTTATCTTATATTTTTTACATTGTGTTTTGGTGTATGGTATCTACTTATTTTGTCGATTGTTACTTTTTTTTTCCTCCAACTATTAACAAAGTTTGGGTCTTCCTTTCCAATTATATATATTTTTTTTCATCTATAAAATGAAATTGACTATGCTTGCAGGAACCAAATCTAATGTCACTCGTATGAACGAATTTTTAATTTTACAGAAAATTGGTTTCCAACACGTAAGCATGTCATAAATAAAAATTAATGTAGACTAAACGCTATTGATTTCAAGAGGACTTTAGAATTTATTAACACTAATTAATGAAATCCTAAAGTTGATTGGTTTTTCTTTTTTGACGAAATTAAATAGTCCATTTTTATGCATTATTATTGAACGTGAACAACTTTTAACAATTGATCAAGTAATTCTGTCTTAGTATTAAGTAAGATTGTTCTATATTAATCTGAATTTTAAGGTTTGAATTCCTACAGGTCCAGGTGTCATAGTGTCTGTGAAAGAAGGAAAAATATCTATGTTGTTTTTAAAAATATTTCATAATTTAATAAATGTTAACAGATAAAAGAATTTAATATATAGAAGTTGGGATTTGGAGTGGAATATAAAAAAAGAGATATCTGTGTAAATGATAGTAGGAAAAGACAAGTGAATTAGCGAAAAAGGTGTCAATTAAGTGATTATATTTAATTGGATCTCTTACTTACTGATGATTTTTTTTATTAATTACATAATTAATAAATTTGTTTATGTTGTTAAATTTACTATAAAATTTTGAGACTAAAACGTTCAGGTCATGAGAAAGAACATTTTTATGTGTCATTATTACTAAAGGAAGGAACTTTAAGAGTTGTTTTTTTTTTTTATTTGGAATTATAGTTTTGGAAAGTATACTGATAAAACTACTTGTCTAAAGTATCGTATCAGTGAGGAAGACTTGATGCAATATGCGTCGCTTAGTTACACTCAAGTTAATAGATTAGTTTTGTTTCAATTTATTAATATTATATATATATATATATATATATATATATATATATATATATAATATAATATAATATGACACATTTTACTTATTATATTAAATGCATTATTACACTTATAACTGGTGAAAGTTAGAGAATAAGTAATAAAGTTTAAAGAATCTCTTTATTCTTCATTTTCACTTTCATGATATAGGATATGATATAGGATGTGGAAGACTTTACTCCAAATCCAAATCAACTAGACAAATGACTTATAAGTTTAAGTAATACATTATTGATAAAATTGTAATACTTAATAACATTTTTCGCTGCATCAATTATTGATGGAGTAGTTAGGGATAACTTATTTATTGTTGATATGTTGTAGGATTTTTTAGTAGAGTAAACCATTCAGATCTCATTTATTCTCTATGGTGGTGAGAATATAATAATGATGACCATTGGAAGATCATAATACCCAAGATGTATATATAACAGTGGTGGTTGAGGTCATGCGTAATTACTTTGGTACACCATCATAGATGAACACCATTGATTAGAACAGTTTGCACAAGATGTAGGACAATTGAAGAAAAACTGAATCAAACTTGATAGTCCTTAAAGCAAGAGTTTAATAAAAAATTTAAATCCTTGGATCGCTATCAATAACAGACTCAAACATCACCTTGTAAGGTACATGAGGTTGTTCGAGTCAGCATCAAAGGGAGTAACACTACTATTGTACCAAACTAGTGTGAGGTATATATTAAAGATTGTCCCTTGTGTGTAGTGGCAATTATATAAGTAGTAAAGTGAGGGTTAAATGTCATCTTACAACCAAATTGGATGGGGTTGTGGTTAATAGAACTTGAGATGTTATTGGTTGAGTGTCTATGCTTAATATAAAGGTTCAACTAGTGGGAGAAATATTAAATCTATTTCTCGAATGGCTAAGACATTTGGTCAAGCTAGTTTTAGAGCGTGCAATGGTACTCAATTATATTTTCTATTTTTATAACTCTTTCAATGTAGCATTAACACTTGTCCATTGCTTATGATTATGTCTGACATGATAAACAAGTTAGAAGACAACTTGTCATAACCATGCTTTTCTCTTAACAATTTCTCAACACTTAATCAAAATTTTAAACTGTTGAATATTTTACACTACCAAAAACCATATACATAAAAGTCAATTTATTACGTCATATACAAATTTAGAGTAAAAAAGTATTATCTTCATAACATTTATATTTTAGTACATGTAACATAATTTGATTATAAAACAATCACCTTTAAAAAAAATCCTATTTTATACTTAAGAGGTTTAAATTGTGATTTAATAGTTCTTTTAGTTTTTTCTTGAAAAATTACCCATTTTATGTCATTTCCTCATTTCATGTCACTTCCTCTTGCATGAAATTTTTAAGAGGTTAAATTAATTTTTTTAATTAAAGTTCATGCTAGATATAGAGTCATTACATGAAATTTATTGTAAAGAAAAAGAAAAGAAGACCAAGGAGGGCTAGACCAAACCCATGAAAATAAATAAACAAAGCAAACCACCAAATCCACCCACAAGGGTAATATGAAAAACCAAATGAACAAAACTATGAAAAACCAGCAGAAGAGTTACAAGGGGTTTATTCCTTATGTTAAAAAATAAAACAACAAAATAAATAAAATCAAAGTTGAGATGCACAAACCTTTCCATCATTTCTTCTCCGTAGTACCCACTCTAAAAGGTTTTTTAGCAATCTTGGAAGCACCCTTCCTCAATCTCATAGGTTTCCTAGAAATCTAAATACACCCATCCAATTCATCGAAATCACTAGAGGATTCCTGTTTAACCAGCAACATCGTGGCATCAAGCTTAATCCTAGCAGAACCATAAGAAGCTATTTCAGTTGGTCTTTTTAGTATTTATAGGGGTAATTGGCTCAGTTCATCATGACCATCAGAGTGTGAGTTATAAGCCTCTTCCAAAATATCAACCCACTTCTTAGAAACCAAACTCTGTATACCAACACTCTATAAGGATTTCTCTTTAGAAGAAATAGGTTTAGAACTATTATTACCTGTCCTTGGAATAGTGACAACAAGAGCAATCAAAGGGGGATAAGAATCCACAATATTCACATTTTCATGCTTATCCCAAGACAAGTTTTCATCTAGAATAGGCAATTTAGAAAAGGAATTTGAAAGAGCCAAACCAAAAGAGTAGGACAAGGCACCCTTAGGAGAAACATGTTGTATCTGCTCAATATTATGAACCAGAGAGGCCTGCTGAGAATCATCAACAATACTTGACATCCCTTGTAAACTATCTTTCTAATCAGAGTCACTCTTAGGAGCAACAACATCATCTTCTAAAGAAGATGGTTTAAAGTCATTACCAACAACAATATTAACAACATTGACCACCTTAGTATCCAGTTTAACATTTCCTCCCTTGTCTTAAAGTTGGACTTAGAAACATATGGTTGTTTAGAATTCACTTTTTTTTCAGACCTGTAACCCTAGTATGTCACCTTAGAAATATAATGTTGCAAGTGTTATTTAAAGTATGAGCAAATATCTTCTTGTAGCCGCCAAAAATGTTTTCCCAGTTTGCTTCATATCTTAATCATTGAGGGCACCCCTAGGGAATTAGGAACCCGTGATATTCCACAGGAAAGAACAAATTGTAAGAAGAAACTACAGTCCACCACAAGAAGATCATTACATTCCCACAAGGACAAAAGCAAACAAGAAAAGAGTCATCGTTAAAAATCTTAGTTCTCCAAAGAGAAATAGGGTTGTCATATCTCGGAGACCTCTCACTCCCATGAAGTTATTATTTTCTTAAATGAAAATTCGCAACTATGTCTTGTCCATATTACACCATCAATTTTTTTTTAATTAAAGCCCATGCTAAGCATAAAGCCATCACATGAAATTTATTAAAAAGGAAAAGAAAAGAAAATATGACTAGTGAAAGACTAGACCAAACCCATAGAAATAAAGAAACCAAGCAAACCACTAAACCAACCCACAGGGGTAATATGAAAAGCAAATGAACAAAGCTGAGAGAAACTAATAGAAGAGTCAGAAGTGGTCTATCCCTTATGTTAAAAACCAAACAACAAAATAAAGAACTTCAAAATTGATATGTACAAACCTCTCCATCATTTCTTCTTTGTAGTACCAACTTTAATAGGTTTTTTAGCAACATTGGAAGTACCATTCCTTGGTCTCCCAGGTTTCATCGAAGTTTGAACATACTTTTCAACTCATATGAATTGTTAGGGAACCCCTTCTCCACTAGATCGGCTCAATACTTAACCAACCTAAACTCCTTCTTAAACATAGAAAAAAGAGCCTGAGTTAACCAAAACCCCTCCAGCATCCGTTTGCAGCCCCACAAGGCATCAACAAGTAGCAGTTAAGTAAAAACTAGAAGCACTAAAACGAAACCCCATGAATTTCAAGCTTAACCCTAACAAAACCATGCAAAGCTATTTCAATGGTTTTTCCAACGGTTATAGAAGCATTTTTAGGTGATCTACAAAGTCTATGGGGTAATTGTTTCAAATCATCATGACCATCAAAGTCTGAGTTAGAAGCGTCTTGCTCTAAAATATGCATCCACATCTTAGAAACCAAGCTTTATATACAAACACGCTGTAAGGAATTCTCTTCAAAACCAATAGGTTCATAACTATTATTATCTGTCCTTGGAACAGTAACAACGAAAACAACCAAAGGAAGATTAAAATCCATAATAGTCACATTTTCATGCTTGTCTTTGGACAAGTTTTCGTCCATAACAGGTAATTTAGAAAGAAATTTGAAAGTGTCAAACCAGACGAGTGAGATAAGTCATCCTTAAGAGAAACATGTCGTATCTGCTTAACATTATAAACCGGAGAGGCCTACTGAGAATCATCAATAAGACTTGGCATCCCTTCTAAACTATCTTCCTTATCAGAGTCATTATTAGGAGCAACAAAATCACCTCGGAAGGATATGGTTTAGTGTCATTACAAGCAACAATATTAACAACATTAACCACATTGATATGTAATTTCACATATGTAATTTCACATTTTTCTCCCTTGTCCCCAATTTGACATAGGAGCATAACGCTATTTAGACTTCACATGTTGATCAGATCTATCCACTTTGAGGGCAGTGCCTACAAAAGGGTAGAAGTTGTTCATAATCCACATCAGTCACAAATGAGAGTAGATTCACATCAACAAGCACCCAAGCATAGAAGCCAAGAATTTTCTTCATAATACAATCTTCTAATGCAAGAGGGGTAGTTGTGGAGAAAATAACAAGTGGTTGTGAATATTCCAAAGGGAGGTCATGGTCTAATCTAACACTACACCTTAGTAAGCTTTATAGTTGTTGGAATAAAGTCCTTAGTCCAAGGAAAGACTTGCAAAAATCCTGGAGAGAAACTTCAAGATCCAACTGCCAACACATGCCTTATATCTTCTAAAGAGGTGAACAAAAACGCATGAAATTCCTTGTCAAGAGGAACCGCCTTCTAAAAACTAAGAAATTTTCAAGCAAGGTCTAGTTTCCTACACATGTTTAGGTGTGTTAGAGGCTTGTTTCCTTTGGCAAGCATGATTCTACTATGCAAGTATTGTTCAAGCCTCGTCATATACACTTCTTTTGAGATCTGCACAGAGACAAGATCTCTTTTGAGGCAAGGCGAGAACATCTACGACAGAGGGATGTCACAAGTGTTTTTTAAAGCTTGAGCAAATGTCTTCTTCATAGTAGTCAAAAAACAAGTTTTTTGAGTCTGGTAAATATCTTGATCATTGAGGCACTTGCGAGCGATTAGAAACCTTGCACCCATTTCACAAAAAAAAATAAATCACAAAAGGAAATTGTGGTCCATAGAGAAAAAAAAAATATAATGCAAACAAGTACAATCATCCAAAGAAAATCATCACACTTCCACCACAACAAATGTGAACATAAAAATGCTCGCTGTCAAATATCCTATTTCTCCATAAAGAATTAAGATTATCGTTCCCTAGTTATCTCAATAATTTCATTCCACCATCAATAATTTTTTTATCAAATAAAACTATTACAAGTATATTTAAGGAAATGAGTTAACTTCAACAATAAATATTATTTTGCATGTTTCTCCATATAATTTTGTAAGTATTAATTTTACACAAGTTTCTCTAAATTTAAAATTCAACATTCTTTACAATTTTTTAAAAATATATTGCGACAGTTCTCTTCATAAAATAAAATAAAAATTTCATGAGTTAAAATAAATTCATACATAAGTTTAAATAATAAAATTTTAAAAGATGTTATAAAAGATAATTTCTACTTATTACTTTTTATATATAGAAAAAATCATTTTTTTCTTCGAATAAACCCCAAAAATTATACCGATTTCACTTAATAAAAAGGTTATTGGTAAATCATAAGATTGCTGGTCTTTAGAAATGAATACACAAATTAATTTCCCAACATTTCTTTTCACTTATAGAAATTACAAATGATGAATATAAGAAAAGAGTTATTTATTGTTAAGTCCTTGCGTTTGCTTTGTCTTTGTTTTCTCTACTTTACATAAGCAAGCAAAAGTTTTGGTTAAAGATATAGTTACAACATTGGAGTATTTATTAAATTATTCTATGCTTTCACCTTACTTATATATTATTCCCTGTAAAATCAGTTTTTATCATTTTTTAGGGTCTAATATATAAAATTAATTATAAATTCTTAAATATTTGGATAAATATAACTTAAATAAAATTATGCAATAAGAATAAATTTGTTCAGTTTTTAAAACAAGGTGTATTAATTAACTCAAAATAAAAAAAACATCAATATCTTTTGCCATTTAAATTAAAGAGAGTAAAAGTAAAAATAATTAGTTTCTTTAAATGACTTTTTATAAATTTGGAATATTATAAATTCACTATTTTAAGTCTTTTTTTTTTTTTTCTTACCGTTAATTAAAATATATATAAATGCAATAAAATAGATAGAATAGACATGTACGAATAACGAACCATTAAAATTAAATTAAATGCTTGAAATTCCATAAATTTTAAAGTATTTCTAAACAAAAATTATTCATAAAAATGATTAAAAATATAATAACTCATCACTGAGACACACTAATTATTGGTACAAATGTATTGATTAATATTTTATCTATAACTATACATATCTTGTGTATACTTTTTTATATATTTATTTTACTCCTTATAAAATTACAACATTTTAAATAGTGGATATGTATTATCTATTTAATAAAATAATTACACGACTTCATAGTATAATTATACTTTTTTATTTTTTTTCACAAAAAAATTATAATAAACATTTTATTTTTTAATATTATTTTCATTTAAAGTTTAAGTCAAACATCAAATATTAAAAATAATAATACATATATTGCATTTAAATAAAGTATTAATTTTACGAATTAATATATAAATACTAAATTTAACTAATTAAAATAAAAATACGATGATAGACAATGCAGATATATAAACAACACAACACATGTTTCGCTAGTTGATAAAAAAGGTGAATAAAAGGAAAGTTTTTAAATTAATAATTCATCGTAAATAAAATAAATGATTGTCCAGTTTAAATAACATAGTTTAATGAATTATATTAAGTTACATTCTTGAAATTTTTTCAAATTATATTTATATTTTTAATTTTTTTATCCTTATGTGACCTTTATTATAGTAAGTGTAGTATTTTTTAAACTTAAATGAGTTATAATATAATATATTTAAAAACAAAAAGAAAATTTGCTTAGAATTTTATAAAATTAAAAAATTGAAATCTTGATGTTATTTTAGAAGTTTAAGGAGATGTGAATGTAGCTTATCTTAATATAAAATATACATGGTTTTTATTGGTAAAAAGCATTCTTATTTGAAAACCTCTTAAACAAAATATAAACGATCTATGAATAGTTCCTCATTTTAGTCATTTGAATAGATTATACTATTTTACTACACAAAAATCAAATTGACCAAAGACGATAAATATCAACGTCACACCACACCTAAATATTCTGACCTAATTAATTTTAGGACGGTGCAAGGTCGTGTATGATTCTGATTCTGATTCTGAAACGTTGTATTCAACCACACCTATTAATGAATGCACAACATCTGTGCAAATTAATCTCATCATGGTTGAGAAGAGACATGCAAGCATACATTATTAGACGACAATTTCTTAAAATTGTGTTTTTAAAGTAACAAGTGTTTTTAATCCCTATTACTAAAGAGAAAATTAATAGGAGTTTGTAATTAATGTAAGTAATTAAAGATATACTTGTTATGTAATGGAATTTTTTTTACACGGTAGTACAGTTTTATTTTATTTAGTAGCATAATGTGTCTTTTAATTTGATTTTTAGATAGTCGAATTCTGAATTCTAATTAGATCTATACAGGTGGAAGTATCAGTTGAAATTCGAACAAATTCCGAAATAATTTTTTTATTTTTTTCTTTTTTATTTTAAAAATTGGAGAAAGGAATTTTTGGAAGAAAATTATTATTTATAAATGGGTGAATAGGATGAAAAAAGTTGTATAAATATATATTTATTTAAAAAAGCATATTTAGTAGATTAATTTAGACAAGTAAATATTTGAAGAAATAATTATTAAAAATTATGAACAAGAACAGAAAAGAAAAAATATAAAAAATTAATAGAAAGTGTGTGATACAATTGAAATTATTAAGTTGAGAATAATGAATATTATATATAAAATATTGATAAATTGAAACAAGTTTTTTTACAAAATATTATAAAGGAAAAAAGAATAATTTATAGAAATAAATTTTTGAAATAACATTATTATGTGATTTCGTTATCATTTATTCTTAATATCATGACTGTGATAATAGTCATGCTTAATGAATGTAAATAAATTTAAAATTTGTACAAAGGAGTTAATTGAAAATTGGCTTGGTATACCTTTTACGTCGAATTAAGTTGATATGTTTGTACAAATATATTAATAAATTTATGTGATAATATTGGGAAAGAAGAAAATTATAAATAAATAAAAGTAAAATGAATAAAAATATATTTAAATATTTAGTTAAGAGGAATTGAAATTTTATTTAATTTTTATAAAGAAAATAAATGATAATTGAAAATAAATAAAACTAAATAAATAAATGTTAGTTAAATACAGATTTTTTTGATGTTATAGTGGTCTTCTAAGTCATGAATCAATCATCATGATTGTTATGCATAAATTTGTAGTTTAGATAAGGGTTTAAATATTGCCTATGATGGTTCACGCTACATGCTTAGGAGTAGAAGTTGAGTATTTTCCAATGATTGATCATCTGTGCAACATTTGTGTCATATTTGATTGCACAATTTTTGTATGAACCATTCTAATTAGACAATGGTAGTTGATTTAATGACTTCTTTGTGGTGTTTGTATTGTAGTAGTTATATTATATTGTATAACATTTGATGAAAAGACCAATTGTATTGTGTTAAACAACAAATTCACACCCTATGATTTTGACGAAGTGCTGAAAGCGCCAAACTTCAAACATGATCATGAATTGTCTAAAAGACAATTAATGTTCAACATAACAGATAATGTAATATGCAAGTATTATGTCTAAAAAATGAAATAACATTGTGCATTCTTTCCTTACGTTTGACATAGCGTTTATAACATCAAACAATATGCATAAACCAAGATAGCCTCATACTTTAATAAATATCTATATGCTTATTTTATGATTGCAGGGAATATCCATTTGGAAAAAAGAGATCCGTTCAAGATCAAATATAAAACCAATATCAAAGCTATCTTAGGACGTGTGGTAAAGTTGTTTTCTTAATTGACCTTCGGACACAATTTTTTTCATCTCTGACCCAACAATAAACCTTGTACAGTATGTGAGTTTATCATTAGTTGATGCATAAGGCTATTCTACCCAGAGAGATAAGCATTATCAACTATCAAGGACATTGTGAAGAAAAATGAACACAAATAAAAGCTACATTAAATACAACAATCATGTTAAAGCTCATTAGACGCAAAGTGAACATGCACAGAAGCCGAAATTTCTCTATAGCTATAAACAACTTCTAATGGTTACCTTCTTTAATGACCTATTTAAAAGTTTTCAATCAAGAAGAAGAAGAGAGAGGAGAGGAGATATAATGCCAAATTGCTGCTCAAATTAAGAGCACTCCTCTAAGTCAGGAGAGAAAATGATATATTATTCCAAATCGCTAAGATAAAGAGCATTCATCCAAGCTTTAGAAGAATGATCTTGAAGCCCAAAGCTAGAGTGTAGCTTTCATTATCGATTAAAAGAGATGATAAGAAGAATACCAAAAGTGTTCATTCAAACCCTTAGAGAGAGTGATTACCCTTTGTATTTTTCAAAAAACATCACCCCTTCCTAGAGTGAAAAAACATTTATATTAAGTGAGAAAGCCTAAATTTTGTATTCATTTGTGAGACAATATCACTCTCCAGTAGTCAGCTAAGATGATTAAACAACCATCCAAACATTCAATCCTTGTATACTAGCTAGGAGTGGTTAAAGGGAAAAGAATATGATGTCAGCCATAAGTGATTTGAGGAAAAAAAAATATTCAAGGGGTAAGTCAAGAGGCTTTATGAGTCCAAAGAATACTCGTTAAGTTAGGAGTGACTTGGGAAATGAATACTCCTAGACGGGTTAAGAGTGTTTGCAATCCAAAAGAATACTTGTAAGCTAAGAGTGACTTGGGAAAAGAATACTCCTTCATGGGGTCATTCAGGAGTGGTTACAATCCTAAAGAATAGTCATTAAGTTAAGAGTGACTAGAGTAAAAAATACTCACTAAGTCAGGAGTGGTTGGAGTAAATAATACTCATTAAGTCAGGAGTATATTGGGAAAAAAATACTTATTAAGTTAGGAGTATATTGGGAAAAAAATACTCAAGGGATTAGCTAGAAGTGAATATGAGTCCAAACTATTATACTTCGCAACATTAGTCTACCTAGTTAAACTTGACTTGTTGGTCAAGAACTAGATGTAGTTTGTTGTGACATACAAATCGGTATAAATTTATCTGAGTATTTTCTTTCTCCTTTATCTCCTTTATTCTGCATGTTATTGTCATTTGTACTAACCTAAGAAGAAAAGCTAGTGTGTGAATACATACTAAAAATGTTTTACTAAAATGTTTTTAAAACTAAGTATTTGATTTGCATCTACATTGGTTGGTCAGACGCTAGAACTATGATATAATCACTTATTAAAGAAAACACAAAAATATGTCAATTACGTGATTATGTTGAGTTGCAAAATTTACTTCTAATGTGACCATTTGAACTAAAAAAGGAGAGGATAAAACAAACTTTCAAATATGCTTGTCTTACCATATTTATTTTGAGAGACTGAAAGTACTTGTTTTATTACTCTTTAGATGAAACATGTTGAAAAATGTCTACGAGAATATATCTCTTTAAATCCATCTTTTTAATGTATCATCTTAGGGCAAACTTGCATTAGGTTTAAAGTATGAAAAGTAAGAATCATTATCTAATCATTATTTAGAGTCAATAAGAAAATGTACCAGACAAATTATTCAAAGAAATTAACAAATTACATTTAACAAGATACATCACGTGAAAGAATTTTAGTTTGTTTGCTTCATAAACTAAATTATAATCTTAGCCTCATCAATCTAATGCATTTGTGATTTTTTAAATTTAATTAAATCACAATTCATCCTCCCTTCTTCTGATTTTCCTATTTTTCACATGTTGGATTGTCATTGTTCTTGGGTTGAAACATTTGTAGGTAATATTGTAATAATTTAGAATTTCCATTATGGTGGATCTTTGGATACATCCTCCAAAGTAAAGTATTACTTGCGTGGAAATGATGTGGTTGGGGTTTATGGAAGAAGTTATTATAGGTGGGGTTTAAAAGTGTCATAATTTGTTCTATAGATCTTGTAAACTTAACATATAATTTAATGATTGTATTAAAAGATAATTGAGGCTTACAACTTATCATTACATATATATGAACATTTGTTGATATCTCGGTAGCATCATACACAATTAGACTATGCTTATTGAATTTAGGTTGTCCGTAGTACACATTCCTAAATGTTGTCATGTTTGAAAGGTCCTAAATGTTTGGAAGGTCCTAAATGTAAAATTTTATGATATTCAAAATAGTTTAAGAGATGCACATTAGAATTGGACACCTTTTTTGCATTTTATAATTTGGCCATTAGCAAACAAAGGAGCGAGATAAGAATTGGAAGAATTTTCATTCTTAGTGATGCAAAAGTGTTCCATTTGAAGATGAATGAAGAAAAATGTTGATGATTTGGAGAGAATGACATTTGACTGGGTCTTTTTGAGAACAAATTGTTGTGGCTTTGTGGCGTTAATTTGGAATATGGTTCATTTTATAGTGTGAAAATTTCCAAGTTCACATGTGATTAGGATGCATTTTAAGTGAGGTTGACAAGTGTTGTATGTGTGGCAGTGTGCATTGCGTATGTGATGCAAATGTACAAAACGAGTGTAACTCAACGTAAGTATGTGAAAGTTCATAAGTTTTATGTTGTAAAAGGAGTATTTAGACGTGATATTGGAGATAGAAAGGCATAGAGAGAGCGTATGTGATAGGTATAAGTTAATACAGATTAATGTAACCTCTCTTCTTCACCAAACCAAGGTGATGTCTATTGATACTTATTTATTTTTACCACTTTCTAATTGTATAATAATAACAATAAATATAAATCAGATGGTAATTATTATGGTTTTAAACCATTTTTCTATATTTAGGCCAATTAGGTTCCAGTTAAAAGTTTGTTATTATTTTGACACCATTCATGGAATTTTAACAAATTTGAGTATGTTTTGTATTTTTCCCAAAACTTTTGACACAAAACTCAGATTTACTTGATTGTTATTTTGTTTTGCAGATAACTTAAAGATCTACAAATGTTATTCAAGGGTCGAGAGCAAATTCAATAAACAAAGGTTGGACACAAGACGACACTTGAATATTTTGAGCAGAACTTTTTTTTATGGATGGCTATTTAGTCCTTTCATGTTTTAGGTTAATTTTTCTTTTTAAATACAACTCTCTTGGCAGAGACAAGACATTATAATCACAGTAGACAATTAAATACAATTTTTCTTTTTCCTTTCTTTCTCTTCTGTGAGTTTTGCATTTATCTTTCCACCTTCTTGTGCCAATCATGATTATGAGTGGCTAATTGTTCTATTCAATCCGATCTCCAACTGCTCTCATGTTTCTTAGTTATGAGGCTCGTGTTTTGTAATTCTTTCCATAATTACATGCTCAATTGCTATTTTAATTTGATTATTAGATTTAATAATTAGATTAATTTAGTAATTGAATCAATACAAATTGAATTGTGTTGTGAAATTTCTGAACCGATGTTCAAGTCGAAACAATATTATTGTTGATAGTGGACGATTGCAGTTGTTCAACATATTGTGTATTTAGTGAGATGCTCCATGATTGTTGGGTGTTTGAAATGTTATATATATGCAAAGATCTCGGTCTATTAAACCCACACATGTAATTCAGATTTTCTTTAGGAGTTAGTAGGGGATTTGGGAGAGCCGAAGAGAGGCTGGGTTGGTTTTATTACTTATATTTATCTAATCTATTTAAAATTTTGTTTTTTTTATTATATCTAATCCTCTGTTTTTATTTTATTATATCCAATCTTCTGTTTTTATTTTATTATAACTAATCTTCTGTTTTTATTTTATTATATCTAGTCTGTTTAAAATTATGGTTTTGTTATTATATCTAGTTTGTTTAAAATTCTATTTATATTTTATTAAATTTAATTATTTCATTAAAACCTCTGAATTCTTTTAAGAGAACAACTGAGTAATCTTTGGGAAAAATAACCTAGGTTAGCTATATTACAAAGTTTTATTCCTAGTATAATTTGGACGCGTTCGGCAGCACAAATCAAATTTTGACGCCGTTGCTAGGGACTCCTCATAGTTCTCGTATGTGTAATTTTTCTTTTATTTTTTTAGTAATCACCATAATCAATGCTGATGTATGAATATTAAGAGCAGGACGTGGAGCTAACTGACACCACGTATCCATGAAGCAGCGAGGGATTTTTCTCTCTCCTTTGATTTTTCTTTTCTTGTTTCTTTACATTTTCTTTTAGTTTATTTTATTTTATTCATTTCCTTACATTGTTATTTTTCTTAGAAATTGAAATTTTGATACCTTCTCGGCATTCTACCTTTTTATTAGTATTGAGTTCGGAATTGAAACCCTGATTTTTGGTTGATTCACTTGGTTAAATTATTTCGTATATGTATTTTGATAAATGTGTTGAATCGATTGTGTACTTGGATTTTATGTATGTGATGACATTTTGTGACCCTGTGAGCTTATTTGGGCCTACATGAATGGACTTATCTATACACCATTCTCTCTTTTTTCTTGTGTGACATTACCTCTCATGGATGTTGTTTTCTAAAACTTGCTTTCATTCTTTTTGAAACTGTATGTTCACTTGTTTTGCATGATTATGATTGAGGCATTTTTATTGTTTCACCTACTTAACCATACAACCATCCTATACACTAATTTCCCTTGTCAACCCCTTTGAGCCTATATTTTTTCCATTCTTTCATTTAGCTCATTACAAGCCTAAGTGTAAGACCATATTTTTTTTGTCCTGTCATTTAATTATTAATTGAGCATGATGGTTTTCTTTTAGGTTATATAAACTACTAAATGTGGGGGGATCCTCGGGATGTGCATCATTCTAAGTGTGGGGAGAGGTGAAGATTGATTGATCATGTATGGTTGAAAGAAAAAAAAATCCAAAGAAAAAAACATAATAATAAAAAAGACAGAAGAAAAATATTCAGTGATAGCTTGGGTTGGAGATGTTTAGAGTAATTTCAATTTTATTAGGTAGTTTTCATGATCAATTTGATTGATCTTTGAAAAGAAAAAATATGTCATGCTCTTTTAACAGTCTTTGGATGTTATCTTACTTGGCCAAAAATAAAATGATTCCTACCCTTTACCGTAGCCTCGTTACAACCTTAATAAAGTCCTCTTGAATGATGTAAAATTTGTGTTTTGAAGTCAAAAATTAGAATGTTTGCAAGCTTATAGAAAGGCAATGTTTATTAAGATGGTTTGAGTGTTATAAACCTTCCCTAGACGCTCGAGAGTGAGAGAGATACACTATCTTGAGAGGTCAGTGTTGACTATTTTTCAACAAGTGTACCGAGTCAAAAATAATATAGTATGTGAAATACGAGTGTCGAACCTACATGGAACAAATTGAGCTCTTAGCTCTAGCAAGCAATACTAGCTTGAGATCATATTTGAGAAATGTTTGGTTGAAAAACAGATTGTAAAATAAAGACTATTCAAAAATCTCAGTAGACAAAAGCTAAAAGTTAAGTGTAAACAATGCAGTTGAAAGTCTTGGGATTAAACTTAATTTACTACACTTATTATATTTTTCATTCATACGTTTAACAATACATATCATTATTCGTAGTTTCTGCACAAATAAATGCGATCCAAGCTGATCCCTCATGCACTAGAATTCATAAGTTAATCTCGCAAGGTACCGGTCCCCCAACTACCTTGCTCATTAACCAACATTAAGAACGGTTGTAACCAGCAATTTTTGCAGTGAGATCCATCCCTGGTATCACACAACAACAAGTATTTTCACTTAGGTCTGGACCTTGGAACTACTTCCCAGTTAATACCCAAGGTCACGTTCAAGAAGTTATCGCGTAAATAAAATCAAACATTAAGCATAAAGTGAGAATACCAACTGTGAATAAGAAATTAAACTATAGAGTTTAAAATACAAAACAAAGTGATAAACTACATTCAAATCCCAAGAAATAATAAATTTAGCTACTCATAGTAGCCATGAAAATACACACTAAAAGAGATGAATAAAGGACTTTGTTAATACTGTCGTTGCAGCCGCCACCCCTTTTCGAGGAGGATTTCCTTTCTTTTATACCTCTGTCAAAAATTAGGTTATCGCATGAACGCTCTGTTAGTGAGTCCTGGCTTAAGCAGCAATCTGTGCTTGAGCCTCTTCTCACTAATTGTCCTCCTCTCTCTGAGCCTTTTCTGCCTGAGCTTTTCCTACCTGCTCAAGCAATTTGCTTTTCAGCTTCTTGTCCATTTTTTATGTCTTTTGCTTCCAAAACCTGAATCTTCAATAAATCCTTTTGTTAGCACTGCATCATTTCATTATCCATAATTTGAGTCCAAAAATCTTAGAAATGCTCATTCTCACACAGTTAGGGTCACAGTCTATCTAAAATATGTACCAAGTTGTACCAAAAATTTGCACTTATCAGCCAACATACATGACTGTCAAGAAGAGAGAAATTCACACTTTTTCAATCAAACTTTGAAAATATATTTTGATTTGATATTCCTTGCTCAAATACTTTTCTATTAGTAGCTTGTTGAATTATAGTCTTGATTACTTAGCCTTCATTTTCTTTTATCTAGGTTTAGATTTTGCCAAGGAGTGCAAAAGGATAAGTGTGGGACAATTTGATACGTATTTATTTTTACCACTTTTTGATTGCATAATGATAACAATAAAGAAAAATCAATTCGTAATTATTATGGTTTTACACCATTTTGCTGTAATTAGGCCAACTAGGTTTCAGTTAAAAGTTTGTTATTATTTTGACACCATTATCAAAATTTTAATAAATTTGAGTGCGTTTCACATTTTGTACATAACTTTTGCCACAAAGCTCAGATTTACTTGATTCTTGATTTGTTTTGTAGATAAATTAAAGATCTACAAATATTATTTAAGGGCTGAGAGCAAATTTGAACTTGAAAGTGGTTCAAATTGGATTTGAAGTCGGTACAAAGGCTGGACAACAAGGTGGCACCGGAATATTTTGAGTAGATCTTTTTATGAAGTGCTATTTAGTCATTCCATGTTTTAGGTTAATTTTTCTTTTTAAATACAACTCTCTCTTGGTAGAGCTGAGACATTATTATCACAGTAGATAATTAAATACACTTTTTTTTCCTTTCTTTCTCTTTTGTGCGTTTTGTATTTATCTTTCTGCCTTGTTGTGCCAATCTTGATTATGAGTGGCTAATTGTTTTGTTCATCAATTTACATTTTGAAGGTACCGGTGGGCCAATTCGTCCATGAAGTTTATTCCTTTTTGAATCTCTTCTAACACCCAGCTTTCAGCTTTCCAAATTCACTCCCACAAATTTATCCAACACCTTTTTAAATGCCTGACCCATACAGGTAAAGAAAAAGAATCAAAACAACATTTTTCTTTAAAATATGTATGTTCTTTGCATTGTTCATAGTCACAAGTAATGCATACAGTGCAAGAGAAATTAAATTGAAACCTTAGCTTTGTCAGGCATATGCTCTCCACTCTCCATGGACCACACCAGATCAAACTGCCTATAAGGAAATGGTTGCTCTAGATCGTCAACAACCTGAAAAGAAACCTGCAATCACAATATAGTAATAAGCAATTATTAGTTAGTAGTTAGTTACCACTTTCAAACAATTCAAAAAATTGAAAAAAGAAAACAATGTATGTATCAAAAAAATCCAATTCCAAATTAGAACCATTGCTACTAATAAACAATTGGTAACAGTATACCTACATAAGAGTGTGAATACAATAGAAAATCAAATTGGTGAATTATACCAGAAATAGATTTGCAAATGTAAATTGAATGAGAATCACCTCTACGTGATCCTAACATTAATCCTAGACTCACAAACTCAAGACACTTTTCCAACAGATACCCCTCTCACAGTGTTGTGGATACTAGAGTTCACATTAATGAATGTATTATCCATAAATGCATGCATTAATAGGTAGTCGCATTGTAGATTGAAACCTCTGATTATATCCATTCTCCAAGCAACCAGATCCAATTACTCCAGAAGACCCTGTTGCTGTAAATGATGTCTAGCGAGACCAAGAAGAGTATCTTCATAAGAAAAAATAAATAAATGTAGGGACAGTTCTTCATGGCCAGGATCTCTATGGCACCATGTTACTATTATGATGTTGCCACCAGGTGCTGCTACCTGAGCTAACTCTCCAACAAACTTTCAGTTTCACGTGTCGTGTGTGAAGTAGAAAACTTATATTAGATTAACAGAACACATAATAGAAACAAACCTTAATTCAATCATTGTTAAGGATTAATCTGTTGTTGGAAGTAAGCTTAGTCACAAGTAATGCATACAGTGCAAGAGAAATTAAATTGAAACCTTAGCTTTGTCAGGCATATGCTCTCCACTCTCCATGGACCACACTAGATCAAACTGCCCATAAGGGAATGGTTGCTCAAGACCGTCAGCAACCTGAAAAGAAACCTGCAATCACAATATAGTAATCAACAATTATTAGTTCGTAGTTAGTTACCACTATCAAACAACTCAAAAAATTGGAAAAAGAAAAAAAAAAACCTCATTATCAAAAAATCTAATTCCAAATTAGAACAATTGCTACTAATAAACAATTAGTAATAATATACCTATATAAGAGTGTGAATATAATAGAAAATTAAATTGGTGAATTATGCCAGAAATAAATTTCCAAATGTAAATGGAATGAGAATCACCTCTACGTGATCCTAGCATTAATCCTAGACTCACAAACTCCATACACTTTTCCAGCAGATGCCCCTCTCACAGTATTGTGGATACCAGAGTTCACATTAATAAATGTATTATCCATAAATGCATTAATAAGTTGTCACACTGTAGATTGAAACCTCTGATTATATCCATTCTCCAGGCAACCAAATCCAATTACTCCAGAAGAGTATCTGTAAATGATGTCTAGTGAGACCAAGAAGAGTATCTTCATAAAAAAAAAAAACAAATATAGGCAGATAAAATCTTACCCTTTGGTCTTAATGGCGATCTGTCCACAAGTAGACATGCATATCCAAAACAAAATCATCTTCATGATATCATTTTGTAGGCACACATAAAATAAAAGAAAAAGTCACACAAGCAACTACAAATTAGAGGAGAAATTAAATAAAAAAAGAAAACCAGGATATAGCCAACATGTTTCAAACCTAGGATGGCTAGGTTCAAGCTTGCATTATCTTCGTATAACACAAGCAACTAAAACAGGAAAACCAACAATGAACAATAGGGGAAACCAACGTGAACTCCGTTGGTGAGCTACAAAAAGCCAAAAGAAGAAACCTCTTAAATAAGAATGGAAGTTAGAATAGAAATCTAAAAGAAGTGAAAATGAAGAAAAAAAACAAGAAAAGTAGAGAAAAGGTCGAACCTTTTGCTGTAAAGTGAACCTCCACCCTCCTCCATCGTCGCAGTTGCCACTATGAGCCACCATTCTTTCTTAATCCACCGTCACCGGTCTCGATTGTTGCGACATAGATTTCCAGCATCACCTCAGTTGCCAACCACCATGAGTGACACCGCGAAACCCAGCCAAGGCAGTTCCGTTCTCCATTGACAAAGGGACATGAAGCCAAAATTTAGATCAAAAATAAAAAAAAAACAATAATGAAAAAAAGAAAGGAAGAAGAGAAAAAGTAGAAAGGTTTAGCCTTTTTTGAAGAAGTGTGGAATGTTAAGAGCGATGGCCAGGGTTTGAATCTGGCATGGAAGAGAATGAGAATGAGAAAGTGGAGTGCTATAGCAGTGAGAATTGGAGAGCGGGTGTGACAGTGAGAATGAGAGAGCAGAGTGCTGTGACAGTGAGTATGAAAGAGGTGGGAAATTGGGGTTTTTGAAATTTGGATTGTGAATTTGAAATTTAAAAATGTGAAAGAGAATGATGTAGGCGCGGAAATTGTTACTTTTTTTGATAAATTATTTTAGAATTTTTTTTGTAATTTTTATGAGGTTTACACGTGGCTAGTTTTTCTGTTTTTCTTCCTACAATTGTATATATTATAGATATATAATATATATAAACAAAACCACCCCATGAAAAAGCTTGTGCAATTCGCTCCCCTCCTCTTCAACTTGTGCAATTTATTTCTTCCCTTCTATTCATTGGTTCCAATTCACAATTTTTTTAAGCTACCACATGTACTTTAGTCAATTATAAGTAGTTATATCTAATATTGAGTTTTTTACCTTTTACAGTTTCGAGGCTTACAGGAATCAAAAGATGGGGGATGATTTTGAACAGCAACTTTCCAATCTTTCCTCCTATCGTTGAACTAAAATTTCTGAATTGTTTCATAGTATATATTAATAAAGTATATATTAATAAAGAGGAGAGAAAAGTACAATGAATATATTCATTGGTGAATTGTTAAATGTTATTACTTTTATAAAAGAAAATTCAAATTCATCTATCTCCTGATCAATCCTGAACCATTAATTTTAAATAACAGCTATGCTGACAGGAATGTTCGAAATCCAAGTTCCAAACGTGTGTTCTGGTCGGCGTTTTCAACGGTTCAGTCAACCAGTTAACGTCCGTTACATTCCAAGGAATCTCTCCCTCCGTTACCGTTTTTCCGCCGTCGAATTACCAACACCTTTTTCTCCTGCTTTTTCTTCCCCTATATTATAAATACCCCATTTGAACACTCCCCGGTCTCAATTTGCGGTTATTCAAACAACTCCTTCTCCATGGTACCATCGTTTTCCTTCAAAACCATAATCCCTCATCAAAAAAACCATATTATTTTATGTCATAAACTGGAGAGAAATTCAGCATAGTTCAGCTCTCCACGTGTATTGAACCAAAGTCTTTTCTAATGGTAGGTGTTGAATTTTGATGGTATTCAAGGTATGCTAAGTGCTTACACCAACGTTTTTCACTTTCCATTACAATTTGGTTTTCTCGCTGTCACCATCTTGTTCTTTTAGCAGTTTATGCATCTGTTTTTCTGTGTTACGTGTTTGTTTGCATACAAGACTGATTCTTAATCCTTGGTGACTTGAGGGTCTTGCTTTCTTGAATTAAGATATGGAATTTTGCAATGTTGTTGTTTGATTGGGTAGAATGCTGTAACATCATTTCTGCTGCTCAAAGTTGCAAATCTTGGTTGAGTTGAAGTTTTGGATTTTTATTTGGTTAAATTTTTTTGTTTGAATAAAATGGTTTTGGTGGGATGGATTAGTGGGCTTTGAATTAGGACGTAGATTCTTTTTCTGGGTTTCGAGGATTTTTTCTGGATTTATTGGTATAGTATGAAAAGATGTATATGCAGTTTCCATGAACCAGCATCGGGAAGTGGGGCAACTGCACAATAACATCAAAGGAAATAGTAAGGTTTAAGTTTTGGGTACGTGGTTTAGTGACTTTCGTGGTTGCAAAGTAAAGATTGGGTCTGCAACGAGGAATTGTGACTTACATGGTATTGTTGCTGTTGTTACTATTGATGTTATTATAAGCTTCCTTTCTCTTACTACTTGATTTCTTCTATGTTTGTCTAAGTCTTTCTCGTGGTGTATATTATCACTAAATTAGTACATGAGCATATTTTTTCTTGATTAGAGATCTCTAATATATCTCCGCGTGGCGTAAACTGAATATTTCAAACAAGAAAATAGAGAAATGTCGACAAAGTGGGTGACATCATCTTAGAAGGTGTATTTTAAGCTTAAATCAATATTACAATTGGGTTATAAGGTGAGACCTTACACCTACTTATATATTGTAATTCGGTTATATATTTAGTTGACGTGGGTTGGACACATTGATAAGAGACCAGATCAAATTATAATATATAAATTGTTACAAACTTAGTTGTTTTTGGGATGTTGAATTAGATTTGAAGTTCATGTTCCAAAAATAAAGAAGAGTAGCAATGAATTCAACAACAAAATAGCACAATTATAGCTTTACAAATGAGCTTTTATATTTTTCAGTGTGTACAAGTTCATCTATTTCTTGTATGTATGTGTGATGTTTCTTCCCGGTTCTCCACTTTTTAGGCTAGTAGATGATTGTTGTGGCAAAAATAATTTTTATTGTGGTGTTTATGCGAATATTTACAAATTCCTTCTCTGTTTTTCAAGGTTTATCTGCTACTATCGAAAGTGTTGGTATACTATTCTGGAGCAGAAATTTGCCAAGGAAGCTGCTTTTTGCTGATCGCATTGTCACAGTATGGACTTGAATGAGTTTTTAAGTGTTGGTGTGACTAGTTCGGCAGGAATCCCTTGCACATCATCTTATACTCCTATTTCATCAATACCTAACAGGTTGCTTGGATCCTTGAAACACGACATAGAATACTCTCCTAATTCGGCCCTTTCTAACCATTTTGATTCTGATGCTCTTTCTTCTGCACTAAGTGACGGCCAGGAACAGCATACCGCTGGGGAAATTCACTCTGTTGTAAACCCTTTGCAGGAAAGCAAGCATTATTTGTATAGGCCAGTCTCATCTGTGGACCATCTCCAAGATGGTATGCAACTATCTACTAGATGCCTTTTTCCACAGGATATAAGTTGTGACCATGAAACTAGATATGCATTGCTGGAATTAGAAACTGCTTTGATGGCACCTGACGGTGATGATCAAGTCACCACATCAAGCACTTCTTTGGCTGTTAGCAGAAAGCCTACAACATCAGGACAGAGAAACAGGTCCTGGAGCCATGAGGGTCAGTCAAGTGATGTTGCACGCATAGGTAAGCGTCAGAAATCAACCGAGGAAGTATCACTACAAGGATTCCCATCAACCAATTTGAAACAATTGCTGATTGAATCAGCCAAAGCCTTGTCTGAAAACAACATAAAAGATTTTGATCAACTGATAGAAAAGGCTAGAAGTGTTGTGTCTATAACTGGGGAGCCAATCCAGCGCCTTGGTGCTTATTTGGTTGAAGGGCTTGTTGCAAGGAAGGAGGCATCAGGGAATAACATCTGCCATGCCCTTAGATGCGGAGAACCTGAGGGAAAAGACTTGCTCTCTTACATGCAGCTTCTGTATGAAATATGTCCCTACTTAAAATTTGGTTACATGGCTGCCAATGGGGCCATTGCTGAAGCTTGTAGAGATGAAGACCACATTCATATCATAGACTTTCAGATTGGTCAGGGAATTCAATGGATGACACTTCTTCAAGCTCTTGCAGCAAGACCTGGTGGAGCTCCTCATGTGCGGATCACAGGGATTGATGACCCCCTTTCTAAATATGTTCGTGGTGATGGATTAGAAGCTGTTGGGAAAAGGTTGGCTGAAATATCTCAGACATTTAACATCTCAGTTGAGTTCCACAGTGTGCCTGTTTTAGCTCCATATGTGACAGAAGACATGCTTGACATTAGGCCTGGGGAGGCTTTGGCTGTGAATTTCCCTTTGCAACTCCATCACACGGCTGATGAGAGTGTCGATATGAGTAATCCAAGGGATGGACTTTTGAGATTGGTGAAATCTCTTTCTCCCAAGGTAACTACGTTGGTTGAGCAAGAGTCGAACACTAATACCACTCCTTTCTTCAACAGGTTTATAGAAACCTTGGATTACTACTTGGCAATTTTTGAGTCCATTGATGTGTCTCTTGCAAGAAAGAGCAAGGATCGGATTAATGTGGAACAACATTGTCTGGCACGGGATATTGTCAATATTATTGCTTGTGAAGGGAAGGAAAGGGTGGAGAGACATGAACTGTTAGGCAAGTGGAAGTCTAGATTGACAATGGCTGGCTTTTCTCAATACCCTTTGAGTTCATACGTGAATTCTGTCATAAGGAGCCTGCTTAGGTGCTATTCAGAAGATTATAATCTTGAGGAGAAGGATGGGGCCATGTTGTTGGGATGGAAGGACAGAAATTTGATTTCAGCTTCAGCATGGCATTGATTACATGCAGAGAGGAAATATTGTAGTTGGGGTAGAAATATGTTGCTGACAGAGGTTTATGTTGATTTCCAGGGCCAAGTATCCCTTATCATTGTTTAAAGGCCATTGTTCCATAAATTAGTCTATGGAGTTTCATATCACAGTGATGCAGACTACTCTTTAACAATTCTTTTATAAAATGTTTAGGATGTACAGTGTTTTGGTTTACAAATATTGTACTTGTTCCTCAAACTTATCCTTTGTCTTCAATACAAAATTAAATAATTTCACGACAAGATTATTGACAGCTTGCTACTTTCGTATGCAATAAAATTTGTTAATTACCATTTTTGTCTCGATAAGATTGTTTGCATAAGCTGATAAATGGGGACTGGGTCTGTATATATGTATTGAAACGGATGGTAATTTTTTCTGCTGGGGTATGGTGAGTTTTCCATGTTTTTGACTGCGCACCAGGATGATTGTTGCAAATACTTCTCATGCTTTAGAGATCAATCAATACAAATAGTCATACATATCAACAGTTACACACTCATCATTTGCTAAATTTACATTCAGAAACACAAATAGTAATTGTATAAGAAGGAACCTCATTCCATGTCATCTTGAAACTTTTGAATGTAAAAGTAACTTAGTCTCTTTAGCGTGTAATATTTTTTTCCTCTGAATAACCACTTACACTATGTTTAGATGTGATGATATTTATAATATAAATAATTTATGACAACGAATAAATGACAATTTACGGAAGACTCAATCCTCCAAAACCATTTACAACATGTCACGTCACACTACTTAAAATTGCATAACCGTCCTTACAAATTATATATATTATCATAATTTAATTATATATTAAATTTACAATATATAATCGATTATGTATACATATAATTAATTATATATAATCAATTATATTTTATAAATTTAATATATACTTAATTATATCTAATTAATTTAATATATAGTTAATTATATATTATCAATTTAATATATAATAAATCATAATATATATAGTTAATTATATATTATAATATAATAAAAATAATATTAAAATAAAAAATTATATATTAAATTAATTTATATTATTAAAATATTTAATGATATAATTAATAATAATAATGTGATATAATAAAAATAAATATAATTATTTATAATAAATGTAAATTTAGCATAATAATAATATGGTAGAAATTTAGTATAAAAAATTAATAAGTTTAATTTATTAATTATATTTAACAATTTAATAATATTTTATTAAATTAAATTTAAATAAAGTTAATTGTATTATTAAATATTTTCTAAAAAGTTATTAAAACTATTAAAATTACATAAATTAAAAATATGTTATTGTTAAAGTTAAGGGTAAAAATGTAATTATAAAATTTTATTTATTAAGAATAATTTAAAGTTAATCTATACTTATCATATCATTCACAAACTTTCACAAACATTTCTTTTAAATCTCTCCAAATCTCATCATCTATCCATTAATCTGAACGACCTTATCATCCACACTTAATCCTCTCAAATTCATTCAAATCCATCGTTTCAAATTCACTCCCTCAACCAAACAAAGCACTAGAGACACATCTCTACTCAGACCCCAAAATAAAGAACACACCTAAGACAGGATAATGGTAAGGTATATCTCTTCAAGGATGGTCAAGTCCTTTCCACCAATTTCTACACTTGTCTTTCAAATGAAAACCTTGCCATTGTTCTGTTGCTTGTAATCTGTATAATTTTTGATAATATATTTGTCAAATTTCATCTTAAAACTAATTGCACTAAGTAAAGTTAGGCGATGCGAGATATTCCAACAATCTCCTCCACATATGCCTGCCAAACCAGGTGAGATTATCAGAATAGGAAACTACCAAGATAATTTAGAGGCTCTATCCATGCTTGCAATTCATATTCTCGCTAGTGGTTTTTGTCCATAATCACAATTTTGATTGCCCTCGCGATTCTATTGTTGCTCATGATTCTATTAGCAAGCATGATCTTGTTCTTGTTGGTAGTTTTGTTCATAGTTTTCGTTTCACGATCTACTTCTTGCTTATGGTTCTATTTGTGCCTACAACTTCTATTTGTGGTTCCTATTTGCAAATTTTGTGTAGTTTGTTATATTACTTTTGTTTCATTTGAGTGTCGGTGCTCAACTATGATGACCACTTTAGACAAAGAAAAATTTTGTGTTTGCTTCATCAACATTAGTATATTGTTTTGGGAATTCCAAATCAAATGTATGTAAAAGGGAAAGGATTAAGGGGTCACTTGTGTTGAACTGTTGTGATGGATTCCTTGACGGAGGAAGGCAATTCCAATCAGTAGAATCAACAGTCACCTTGGACACACTCTCCCAATGGAGAAAACCCTCTTCATTCATGACTTGCAACTTGTTAAGCTTCTATTGGAGAGTTTTTGAGAAAATTGCATAACAAGTCATCTTTTCGCATATAAATAGGTGACTCTTGTAATTGAAAACAACGTTTAGAATAAGTAATGAAATACTAATCAATTTTTCCTCTTCAAACTTGTTCATGAACTCTTTCTAGAGTACTCTCCTCAAGACTCTTCTCTCTAGAATTTCTCCTAGTGTGTTTGTCTAACGTCATCTAGATCTTCTTAAATTTCCACTCTCCAATTACACCAAAATTGCACATCATCTCTATTATTCCGCTGTATCCACTTATATAAACTTGAAAACAATAAGAATCATTGGAAGAAGACACTTACAATTGCTAACAATCTTGTAAAAGTAGTGCATCATGGCTACAATGGTTGCTTAAAATCAAATTTGAAAAAATTGCAAACATACGAACTCTTACAAATTACTCTTCTTCCACATCATGTATCATCTCCTCTAAACAATCATCCATATCTTCGTCAACATTTTATATATTTATGACATAATTTGCATGTATAATATTTCTGTATGTCATGTCTATATTGTATAACTCTTCATAATACCAAAAGGCAAATAAGTGGTCACGTACCTTTTGAAGTACTTAACGCATATGATTTAAACAATGAATGTATAGACAATAATATCTCCCCCAGGTTTTCCATTACCAAACAAATTGCAAGAAATTGTCAACTCCTTTCTCATAGTCTTTAATATTGTGACGTAAATTCATTTAACTTAGATCCATAATTAGATAGGTTTAATACTTCATTGTCATTAATCACACAATGTCACTCTCATTTTTTCAGTTGAAGGTGAGACTCATGGCCTACCCACTAAGGAAATATAATTCATTAACACATATATATTAAGTCTATTATTTTACATTAAATAAAATTTTGACAGCATTTCATGTTGGTTTCCAAAATACACTAAATGAAAGTGGTCAATGCACCAACTATGCACTCGGAGAACTACACTAAATTATTAAAATCAAAATTTCATCAAATTTAGGACAAACTTAATTTGCATGTATTAACAAACTATAAAAAAATATTTTTACTTAAATATCCAATTAGACAATTTAAGATTTAATATGAATAATTAATTTGATTATTTATACTTAATCTTAAACAAAAAGTAAAGTTCGGTAAATATATGCATGAACATGAAATTAATTACAAATAAAATTACTACAAAAAAAGAATAAAATACTTTATTCCTATCTCATGCTTTCGAGATATTTATCTCAATCAATGCAAGTACTCATACATATCAACAGTTATACACTCATCATTTGCTTAATTTATATTCAGAAACACAAATAGTAAATGTATAAAAAGGAACTTCATTCCGTGTTATCTTGAAACTTTTGAATATAAAAGTGACTTAGTCCCTTTGGTATAATATTCACTATAAGAAAAAAACTATTTAGAGACTAATATTTAGTTATCAAATAAAATAGTTGCTTATTGTGACCAAAATAGTCACCAAATTAAATTTTGATTGCTAAATAACTACAAAATAGAAATAATGATTAAATTTAGTGACCAATTAAATCAAATAATTGGTATCTAACATTAGCTACCAAGGTTTTA
>Ga0099825_1001584_pt1 | contig 29264 bp, 13 predicted proteins | sample SiratroredBW_FD_76838 | JGI IMG/M metagenome (GOLD analysis project Ga0099825, IMG submission 76838) | Root nodule microbial communities of legume samples collected from California, USA - Siratro red BW | ecosystem: Host-associated > Plants > Roots > Nodule | place: USA: California | collected...
AAAAAAAAAAAAAAAAAACAAAGAAATGGTTGAATAGAGAATCACTACCACTCTCATACCACATAGAGAAAGAAAATATATACAAGAGAGAATATCTATTTCCCTACTTCTGCAATACAATATCTACAAGTCAGCAAATATAATTTGAACATTATAATATTTTATCACAAAAGTCTTGAAAAATGATTAATTTCCTAATACAAAATAATAACAAAAAATAAAATAGACACCAATTTGCAATGCCAGGATACTACTCTCGAAGTGTTAGATTAGGTGTTTAGCTCAACCAATCTCTACCCAGAGAGGTCTACCAAAAAAAAAAAGAACAGAATGAACTATCACCTTTAATATTATATCAGATTTTATCTTAAAACTAATTAATTAAGATTAAATGAACAACAATCTTTTCAACACCCACAACATTTAGCTATGGTGATTGAACCTACAAAGTAGTCCTTAACATCAGTAGTGACATTGTTCCCAAATATTTGAACAAAAATAACCTCAAATAAAATTAATGCTCACAAGAACTTTATTTCCGGAATGCATTATGCATTTTTACACTACTGAGACTATATTTCCTGCAGACATTCTAATTTACCTTACTGGAGAATGGTGTCCACGGTATTTATATAAGCATGTGAAATTTAAGCAGTTAAATTTTATTTTATTTTATTTTTGACAGAATAAGCAGTTAAATTTTAAAACCAATAAAGAACTAGCAATAAGTTCTTGATCGATAGATTTTCAAATATGGGAACATAAACAGCCAATCAATGGCTACTTTCCAGAAAACAATATGTAGAATTACAAGACAAACCACAGCATTTTATGTATTTTTTTTATCTGATGGATTAGAAACAATCTCCACTCAGTCATTTGATGTTAGATACAGGGTAAAACGAAAGGCGATATACGTAACACAGTCTTTTACAACTTAATTCCACTAGTAACTAGACTATTGACTCGTCTCCAGCATCTGTGGATCAAAGAAACGAAAATGCTTAACAAATCAGCTTTAAGAAAGTGTTGAAAAGAATGAGTAAGGCAAGGAAGGCACACCTTTTCCAGGAACAATCACAATAGGTGCTGCTTTACAGTGGTGCAAGCAGTACTCCCCAACACTTCCCTGTAGCACACTGAAAAAAATCACAAGATGCTTCAGTTCAATGATAAATGCATGATTCAGATAGATGGAGGGAGAGTCAAATCAAACCTCTGAATCAAGCCTCTGCCTCTGGTCCCCAAAACTACAGCTGCAGGTTTGATCCTCTCTGCTTCCTGGCAAATTACTTTTCCTGGATCCCCTTCCACAAGCCTGGCTACTGTTTTCACCTGTATTTTATATCTTGTCAGTTAAGATTAAGCACAGGAAGAAGATTTTCAATGTGATAAAAGTTTATCATTATTTGAGATCAATCATAAAATTGAATTGTCAATAAATGGATTTCCCTGTTTTCAGCTAATAAAAATGCTGAAAATAATTAATACTACATGCTAAGAGAAACATCTCCACAGTTGACAAGATGTTTCAACTAATAGCATCAAATTCGAACCATGTTCAATTTCTTAGAAAATGAATGCCAATGGCCCAGGTTCACGCGTTTCAGGCAAGATATACTTTACAACACATTTTGTAGTCGTTAATAAGAGCAGCTATACCTTATAATGAAAATCAACCTTGGGTAAAAGATTATCCCCTAGTTTAGGATCTAATTGATACAAAGTTATAACCAAAATTCAGGCCTACAACTGGGGTCACATCACAATGCATAGTTTGTTTTGCAATTAAGAACATGAACAATTATTTTGTATAACTAACGCAAGATTCAAATCAAAGTCCTGAAAAGAAAAGGAGATGCAAACCATTGCTACTTGAAAAGCCTCAACAGCCAAATTCTCCATCAGCTCCTGGCTCGTGTCATAAACAACTTGGTTCTTCAAATCTGCAAAAAGAAAAAATCCAAAAAAAATAGTAAATATCCATTTGGAGATTAAAATAAAGGAGGAAAGTAAAGGCAGAAACCGGAAACGGCATGAACGAGGTGGATAGTATCAGCGAGCCTAGAAAAGTGAACGAGAGCCCAATCGAAAGCGTGTTTGCTGTTGGGGCCATGATCTATGGCTATGATTATGTCCCTTCCTCTTCTCCTTTCCCCTGTTTCCCTCTCCAGCTCGGGCTCCCCCGCCACCGGAATCAGCGACGGAAGTTTCACTTCTCTGTAGTTGTATTCTTCATCTTCCATTACTGTCTCCATTCTCAACTACTTACCTTCATTTTCTCTCCCTATTTTACATCTTAATTACATTTCTTTACTCAATTCAGTTAATATTTTCTAAAACATTTTCTTATTAATCATCACCTGTATTCATTATTTTTATGAAAATTTAATACTTCTATAAATTCTTAATTTGTGTTTTGAGTGCGTTTTACTTTTGAAACAACGCGTGATGCGATGTGATGTGGCCCACAACTTATAGTTACTCTCCCTGGCGGCCTAAGAAAAGAGTCGCGTGCAAATGGAAAACATATTATACTAATCCATTAATATATAATTATAGATAAATTATTTATGTATTTATTATACTCAATAAAAGTAGTTTAGCACTTCAACTACAATGATTTTGAATTTATATTTATTTTTTTCCTATAGAGAATTATTAATGTTGAGATGAATTTTTCAAAATTCACTTTGCCAATTGTTTATTTAGAGATCTCTCAAATTATATAATTAAAAGTAAATATTATATTAAAAATTCAATGAGTTTTTTAACAGAATTTACGTATCTGCAAAATTTTTGTCATATAATACTTGGAGTATGACAATGGTTTTGATGAAAGGCACAGCTTTCCGGGACCTTGACCCTATATACGTGCCGTAAAAGACCTGGTGAACAGGGTACAGATGTAAACTCGATCCTTAAAAAAGAAACATAGAATCTTAACTCATGGTATATATAAAAAAAAAGTTATTATGAAAAAGAAAAAAATTAACCTTAACACTTTTAATATAGTTCAAACGGGATAAAACTATTACAAACAATTAAATATATCTTAGGTTTCATCTTAATATCTCTAGTTAAAATTAAAGAATCACGCATTTGATCCCCATCCTCAATGGCTTTATTTATAACTATTTATGGAGTGTGCAAATTAAAGAATCTTATTAATTGCTACATTAAAAGAGTAGAAAACAAAGGATATTACTTTTTAAAAAACAATGTATCGTGAGAAGTTTGAAAGAATAAAATTTGTGTATGATTGATTTGGATTTGATGAAGATATATATAGAGTAAAGTAAGAGTTCAACGATATAAATTGCGAACAACTGTTTTACACTATCAACCGATTAAAATAATTGTATAACTTCTAAGATAATTTTATCATAATCAACTAATTTTATGTACAAAATATTTGTAATATAATATTTGGAGAATAATGGTTTTGATGAAAGGAACAGCTTTCTGGAACCTTGACCCTAGATACGTGCTGTAAAAAACCTGGTGAACAAGGTAGAAATGTAAACTTGGTCCTTAAAAGAGAAATGTAGAAATGTTATATATATATATATTATAAGTTATTCAGACAAAGAAAAAAAAATTAACCTTAACATAATCAACAAAATTTATATCTATTCCGTTTGATTTTATGTGCTAATTGTGTTGTATAATATGTGTATTATTTGGTATATGAAAGATAAATGTGCTTAATGTGAATAGTGTAAATAATATTAGTAATACTAATAATAATATTAATAATAATAATTTTATTAATAAGATTTAGTAATCTTAATAATTATAACAAATATTAATAATAATATTAATAATACTATTTGTACGTAATACTTTAATAAAAAAATTTATATATTATAATATTGATTTTTATATATAAATATAAGTTCGTATATAATATCAATTTTAGATACGATATAAATGTAAATTCGTATATAAAATTTCAATTTTAAATTTTGAAATTATATCAGATTTTATATACAGATTCTCATTCACACGTAATTTTATGATTTCTTATTGATAAGTTTCGTAAACTTTTTATTTTCTTCTATTCTAAGAAGATAAACAATTTTTTTAAATATATTTTCCTTAACTCTTCTCTTTATTTCCTTCCCATCTTAAAAACTGTTTGGTAGGTACCCATGAGTTATGATAATGATTAAGATACTTAGTCCTAGAATACATTAACAAGAATATTACTTTTGACATATGTGATACTCAATCCGGCGTTAATTGATTTAGATAATAAATGAATATTTTTTTTACTAATCAAACACTGTTCATTGTGGTCACTGGATTAACTTCAATATTCAATATGCTAATTTCAACACGCGATTAAAAAAAAAAAAGGTTAAAAACGAAAAACATGGGATGAACAAGATGAAAATCAGGCACCACACATCATAATATCATTTTCATAAAACAAACATTTAGCAATACTTTAGGATCTCCGTTTAAAAAATTAAAAAAAGAAAAGGAAAAAAAAACAGGCACACATCTCTTCCCTTCCAACTACCTTATTCCTGTCAACTCGACCATGCATATGGAGTTTTGTTAATGTGTGGAAATACATTGGTCTATGCGAAACCTAACGAGGAAAGCAACGTTTATAAAGCGTGATCGATGTGGGACTGAGTTTATGTGGTAAGAAGAAGAATATAGAGCAATGGCAGGGAACAGCAAGAGTAAGATTCTATTCATCGGAGGCACTGGTTACATCGGAAAGTTCATCGTGGAAGCCAGTGCCAAAGCTGGCCACCCAACCTTCCTTTTGGTGAGGGAGTCCACACTTTCAAACCCCGCAAAATCATCTCTCATCGACAAATTCAAAAGCCTCGGTGTCAATCTTGTTAACGTAAGTTAATTAACTGCATAAATCCTTAATCGTTTTTCCATGGTTGTGTTTTCCTCCGACACAAGATCTTATGGTTATTATGTTCAGGGAGATCTCTACGATCACCAAGGTTTGGTGAATGCCATAAAGCAAGTGGATGTGGTGATCTCTACCGTTGGCCAATACCAGCTAGCGGATCAAGAAAAGATCATTTCTGCCATAAAAGAAGCAGGAAATGTTAAGGTGTAGTTCTTTCTTCTTCTTTTTTTCCCCTTTTTGTATGTAGTTTTAAATTTTGAAATGAAGCAAGCACAAGTAGTGATAATCTGTTGCTCCCAAATATATTTTAGTTACGATTACACGATCACTTTATTTTTTATTTTTTTTAAAGTGAAAATGGACAATCATATACATTTTAGAAAATGATTATTTATGTTGAAATCTAAAATATTAAAGAGAAATATTCTGTAATTTAAAAAAAATATTTGTGATAATATTAGAAAAATAAGACTATAATTATTCTTTGAAAAAGTTAAAGAAGAAATATATACAATTCTTTAATAAAATTATGATTTACAATTTTCCTCCAATAATTTTTAAGAAAAGTGATAAACAAATCATTATGAATTAATAAAACAGTGACATACAATAAATTAAAATTGAATTAATGTAGAAAAATGTCTAATAATATCTATGACTACTACAAAAATACCAAATTGATCAAGTAACATAAGAGGTGTATTAGTAAAACATATTGATATCTAAATCAATCCTTCATTTACCTTAAAACAAAACATTTATTGAAATGATATGAAAACTAAACTATTGAAAAAAGAATTAACATGTATACATATTATAATATATTAACAAATTGAAAAATATCTTTTAAGATTATCTTTTATGTTATAATTTGATTATTCATAATGTTTTCGTTGTACAATAATGAATTTATAATAAATTTTAACATTATGTTTCACAGAAATTCTATCCATCTGAGTTTGGAATGGATGTAGATCGAATAGATTTATTTGAGCCACTTAAATCTAAATTTACACCGAAGATAAAAGTTCGTCGAACCATTGAGACAGAAGGAATTCCTTACACTTATGTCTCGAACAACTTTTTTGCTGGTATCTTCCTACCTAATTTATCACAACTTGGAGCAACAAATCCTCCAAGAGACAAAGTTAGTATCTTAGGAGATGGAAATCCCAAAGGTAAAAATTGATTATATAATCTATTGATATTAGAACTTAGAAATTTATTTTATCACCTTATCTTATTAACTTTTGTTGCATTAACAGTTGTTTTTAACAAAGAAGAAGATATTGCTACTTATACAATCAATTCAGTGGATGATCCAAGAACATTGAACAAAATTCTCTACATTAGACCTTCAAATAATACCTTATCATTTAATGAGCTTATTACTCTTTGGGAAAGAAAGATCGGTAAAACTCTTGAAAGAAACTATGTCCCAGAGGAACAAATACTAAAGCAAATTCAAGGTTAGCAAGTGATGATTATTCAAGTTACATTTTGAATTTTATAGTGATAACTTATGTTCTCTTTTTCATTATTTTGTAGAGTCCTCACCGCCCATAAATGTGATCCTATCGATTGACTATGTCTCTTATGTAAAGGGAGTTCATACTAACTTTGAAATTGAGTCTTCTTTTGGAGTGGAAGCTTCGACTTTATATCCTGACGTGAAAAACACTACTGTGGATGAGATGCTTAATCAGTTTACCTAATATGCAAGTTTAATTCATATGTTTCTTTTCTTGATAAAAGGTAGTTATCTAAATAAATTCACTTCTAAGTACTTCCTAAAATAGAAGAAACTGATGTTAAATTAATTTTATTACGTCGGTATTTATGTCTATCAGTTTCTTTATTTTTATTTTATCTTTTACCTGAAAATTTAGTCAAAATAATAATCATAATTAAGTGGTGGAATAATAGTTAGTTAAAAGATAGTATAACTTATGTTGGATATCCAAGGGAAATGAATTAAGTTTAAATTTTTACACCTTTGTCCATTACATAGAGAATATAATTTATTGAATCAAATTTATTAAGTCAGTTTTCTTAAGCAAAGAGAATTGATTTATAAGTATAAACAATACTCATGTGTAAACTAAAAAATAGTATAAATTAAAGAAAACAGTTGGAGAAGAGTGAAAGACTAGAAAAGTAAAGTGTTTATATGCATTTCTTTTAAATACTCATTTCTATCTACTTAAATAATTAATTTTGTACCTTAATAAAATTTTAATCTCTTAAATATGTTTTTTTTTTAAATTTTGGTGTCTATTAGAAAAATAGTATGTTTACTTCTTAAAATTATAAACATAATATGTATATATATATAAAGTGTTTAATTTTAGGGATTAAAATAGCATTATTTTTGTAAGATATAATGACTACAAATATAAAACATATTTATACACACAAAATAGTCTATCGGGAATAATATATATATATATATATATATATATATATATATATATATATATATATATATATATTTGTTTCTTTATCCTTATTTGGAAAGAGAGAATTGAAATGCTTGGTGGAGAATGTATCCCAAAATTAGTGGGATAAAGTGGCTGTTATCCAAATCCAATATGATGATGTGGATTGAAGTGTTATACGTTTCCACACTTGAATAACTTGCCATTGGCCATTATATATTTTCCAAAAAAATGATAGTTTAACATCCTAAAATGAAAATACGACTTTCACAATTCATTTTAACAATATAATAATATATTAATATTTAAAATTAAAAATTAAACAGTATGATTAAACTATTTCAAATTGATAAATGGACATTTTTTATGAGTGTCCTTATATTTCCTACCTATTAGTATCACATTTTATCTCTCCAACATATAATCAGATATTTTGCTTCAATTTCGAAAAATATAATAATTCTAACATTTAAAGAATTAGGTCTCGACATCTTGCTCATATATTTTTAGCATGCACATATTACGAAAAATAGAAACTGTACACATTGTTAGATTCTTTTAATAGTGTGACCATATTGCATAAAAATTTAAGAAACTTATATTTTAAAAAATAATTTGATACTATCCAGTTGCGAAATATATAGAAAATATATTATAATTATAACATACTACTTGAGATAACTTTTGGGTTTAAATTATACTTTTATTTTTTTATTACAAAATATTTTATAGATATATTTTCACTAATGCATTATCAATAAAGTTCCACAATTATTATTGGAGAAAATTTAAGTCCATCAAAATTCATCAAAAGTGTATCCAGTTTATTGTATACCATACAATAAAAAAAATAATAAAGATAGATTTAATAAAAACAATAATTTATCTACACGTGTGAAGGGAGATAAGGAAAACACCGTTTATAAAAGGACAGAAGTAGCTTAACCGGTGTGGGCTTGAATATTTTATTTTGGTATTGTAAGCAAAAGAAAGTTGAGGAATGGCAGGGAACAGCAAGAGCAAGATTCTGTTCGTCGGAGGCAGTGGTTACACCGGAAAATTCCTGGTGGAAGCCAGTGCCAGAGCTGGCCACCCAACCTTCCTTCTGGTGAGGAAGTCCACTCTCTCCAACCCTGCAAAATCATCCCTCATTCACAGCTTCGAAACCCTTGGTGTCAACATTGTTTTCGTACGTTAACTAAACAAATCCTCTATCCTCTGTCGTTTAATGTTACTAAAAACATGTTGGTTGACCTTGTTATTACTTGCAGGGAGATCTAAACGATTACCAAAGTTTGGTGAATGCCATAAAGCAGGTAGATGTGGTCTTTTCTACCGTAGGACGCCCGCAGCTAGATGATCAAGATAACATCATTGCTGCAATAAAAGAAGCAGGAAATGTTAAGGTGTACTTCTTTCTTATTTTTTTTTTTCCTTTTGGTATATAGTTTTAAATTTTGCAATGGACCACATGCAGTGATAATATATTGCACCCAAATACATTTTAGTTATGATTATGGTGTTCACTTTATTTGTCATTTTTTAAATCAGAATGGGCAACGACATAAGTGTAAATCAAAAAGTTCAAATTTTCTTATATTTCAAAGTGTATATCATTTTCAACTTAAGATATGTTAGTAGTTTGTAAAACCATTTCAGATGAGTGAGATTTTTTTAGTATGCTTAATTGATCTCTAGATTTAATTATGAGAAAAATTTCAAATTTATGGTTTCATATGTGTAAAGACAAGATGAAACTTATCCTTTTCCTTAGTAATGGAAGATTTAATAAAATTTTCACATAAGTTAAAATATTATTTTACATCTTATAATTTTATGAAATTTTTAGTAATTATTTTTGTAATTATTTTCGTGTTTCCTTATAAATTTATTTGAATTAGATTTTTTCTAACATTTAATGAATTGTGTCTTATAGAAATTCTATCCATCTGAATTTGGAAATGATGTGGATAGAAATCACGCAGTTGAACCAGCTAAGAGTGCATATGCAAAAAAGATCAAAATTCGTCGAACCATTGAAGCTCAAGAAATTCCTTATACTTATGTATCTTGTAACTTCTTTGATGATTACTTCTTATCTAAATTGTCACAACCTGGAGTCACAAGTGCTCCAAGAGACAAAATTATTATCCTAGGAGATGGAAATCCTAAAGGTTGAAACTACTAACATAAATTATATCAATATTAAAACTTAGAATTTTACTTGTTATCTTTATCTTAAACTTTTAGTTTTTTCACAGCTGTTTTTAACAAGGAAGAGGATGTTGCTACTTACACAATCATTTCTGTTGATGATCCAAGAACCTTAAACAAAATTCTCTACATTAGACCATCAGCTAACACATTATCGTTTAATGAGCTTGTTACCCTGTAGGAGAGGAAGATCAATAAAACAATAGAAAGAATCTATATTCCAGAAAAACAAGTACTACAACAAATTCAAGGTTAGTAAGTAATCATTATTGATGTTCCATGTTGGATTTAATAGTGATAACTTTGTTTTAATTTTTTTTTTTCAGAGTCTTCACCACCCATGAATATTTTTCTGACATTTAACCATACTGCTTATGTAAAGGGCGACCATACTAACTTTAAAATTGAGTCTTCATTTGGAGTGGAAGCTTCAGTTTTATATCCTAATGTGAAATACATCACGGTGGATGAATATCTTAATAAACTTATCTTAGATGCAAACTTAATTTATGTTATTTTGTTAGTAAAACTTAATTGTCTATATAAAATTAATAACATAATATCATTTATATTTGTATTATGTTATTATAATTTTATTATATTTGTGGTCATGTGTTAAATTTATTTATTTCACTATGTATTGTTTAGCTTAAATAAAACAATAGTAATAAATATATACTTCTAACTATGGATAAACGTTAAACTCATCAATATATTCTCAATTACAACTTCAACATTTTAACATATTTTCAATCACAATTCTAACTCAAACCCAAATGTATTGAATTTATTTTGAACTCTTACTCATTACATAAAGAATATAATTTATTGAATCGATTTAAGATAAATTATTCATGAAGTTTATTTATTGGTATGAGTACTATTCACATACACGTGTTTCGAAAACGTATACCAAATATGAATATTAAAAAGTAATATAAATTGAGTAAATTAAAAAGAAGAGTTATAGAAGAGTGCAAGATTTATTATGACTGTTGTATCACTACTTAATATTTGTAACTAATCCTCAAACAAATATATATATATATATATATATATATATATATATATATATATATATATATATACTTACTAATTTGATTATAAATTTTATAATGTTTAATTTAATATAAATAGAGATGTTTAACTATGATATTTTTTTAATTATGTTATTAGAATAAAATATTTATTGTTAGAAGCAATGATTTATATTGTTAAGACTTTAGGACACAAGTTGAGTAGTCCTCTTCCAAAATATTTATTTCATACCCAAAATAATATCACTAAACTACTTGATTAAGAGATAAAAAGTAATCATCAATAATAAGAATAAGAACTTCGTGCATAATATTAATGGATTTTTTATCCTTTATTTATAATGTTTCATTACTTCTTGAAATAATCTTCTCATTTTAGGAGTAATCTTCTCATTTTAGGAGTAAAAGCGTTTGAGTCCATTTGATTCTAAATTTTGAAAAATAAACATTAACAAGTAAATGTTAACCCTTGTTTGTGACCAGTATTTGATTCTTCTAAAATTGTAAGGATAACATAAATAATTTGTTAATAAAAAATTATCAATTAATATTCCAACACCTCTATAATTTGTTATGAATATAATGTTACTTTTACTTAAAAAAATAAAAAACATTATGATCGCTCCCGTTAAACCAATGTCATGAAGTTTATTTGGATATCCATAGCATGTTACTTTAGTTTTATTTAAATTCTATCACATAGATAATTGGTGGAGTAACTTACATTATAAATGTGTAGGATCAAGCTGAGTAATACATAGAAAGTTAACCTGTGAAAAAAAGGTCTTCAATGCTGACCATTTATAAAAATTACTTGATTAAAAAAAATAAGAAACTTTCTTTAAGTTTTTTTTTTACTTTATTATTTTTTATTTTACAAAACTTTTACTTGGGTTGTTTTTATTCTTTCAAGTAATATTTAGAACATTCTTTTTGTAATATTTGAAGCAAAACTAAAAACATTTTCGAATTATAAAATAACATTTAAATGATGAAATACTTTATGATAGAAATAATAAAATTTTATAGAACGAAGTTGATGAAGACTAATAAAAAAGGAATCTTGAAATGAAAGAGATAGAGAATAAGGGAATCGAAAAAAAAAAAAAACAAAAAAACAGAGTATTATTTGGATATTATTTGGATGAATAAAGAAAGACTGAGGAGAGAAGAGTGGAAAAAAAAAACTTTCTATTTATTTAAACTCATTTCTTTTCACTTTCCACTTACTTTTATATTTAGATAAATATAATAAATAAAATATCATTTCAATGTATTTTTGTAAGGCCATGTCATTAGTATAATGTGTCCACAAATTTTGCTAAAGACTAATTTCCACAAAAGAAAATGGATGACTTTCTTTATTAAGGTCTTTTTCTTCCATCCAAATGGAAATGGAAATGCAAAACGTCCCATAATGACAAATCAAAAGGACAGTGTCTAGACAGCTTATCAACAACATCCTAAGCAATGGGCCCAAATTTTGAAGCACTTTAATAGACATATTACTGGAAACCTGAATCTATCCACCAATCTCTCAACTTTCGGTGATGGTGTTCAAATCAAGACCCTATCTGATCTTAACTATATGGTTGGGGCAGACAGAAAGCATAAAGCGACAGATGAACTTTGCCTTAATATGAAGCAGAACCAGGTTTGGAAAATTTTCAGTATCACAAATTCAAGAATACAAGCTGAGATTTACAAGAAAATCCAATCAATACATGTGTAGCAATATTAGCACGTCTTCATGTGTAATATGATAAAGAGGGGGCAATAAGATTTTCTGTACTGCATAATGCATACGCATCCATAATAGCCTAAATACAAATTCTTTCATAAAAAAAGCGGAGGTGGGATTAACTAGCCTGATTGTTCAGAAAACCTAACATAGCAGATCCTCATTGTGAGAGCCAAGTTTCAGTCTGCTCGAGAGCCACTGCTACCTGCAGAAGATTTCTTACCGCTATACTTCTGCCAAATATTAAAAAAACAGATTGTTATATTTCAGGAAGAAAGGATACAAATATAACACTAACAATTGTACAAATAAACTATGGAAGGAAAATCTAAGAATAAGACCAACCTGCTTCCCCAAGTTAAATGGGATATATTTGTATTTGATCATGTGTGCAACTTGGCGCCTCATTGTAAGGACAAAGAGAACAAACCAGTAACAGAGTAATATAGGCCAAAAGACAGGAACATCAAACGGGGAAAAGAACGTCATCACAAACGCTATGCAGAGAGCCTTGGTGAAAGAATACCTACACCCATTACAAAATTCACACGCATGAAAAACAACAACCACTTTTAATAAATAAAGAAGTTGCAGATACAAATAAAGTCACACCACCGTAATCACTTCCAATTTAGACTCTACTTAGATACCTTACCAGTAAGTACTTCTAGAAAAAGAAATTAAGTTTCTCCCATAAACTAATTAATAGAACTTTCTCATTTTTTATACGCATCAACTTATTCCAAAAACTGATTTAATTCACAGGAGAAACTAATGCCTTATTTGGTGGATAAATTTCTCTATTAACACTTCCAATAAAAAAAATATAAATTGCTCCACAAACTCGACTTAGTTCATGCATTGGTTAGAAATTAGACTTTGGATAAACTAAAACAAAAAACTTTTACAAATTATATTATAAATAAGCCAATTTTAGTTTTTCCATAAACATATTTCATATTTCTTCTTTTAGAAGTATTTACGGAACATTTTATCCAACTGACCCTTAATTCATCTTATCATCTAATTTTCTTGTTCTATGTGTGATTACTGAGAAGTAGGTTAACCAAGCAGTAACTTATTACATCAGCTAATTCTAAGATGAGTTTTCAATAAAAACTTCTAGATGAGGCAAATAAAAAGAAAAACCAAAACTAATTCTTTCATAGGCTATAATTAACTTAAGTAATTTGCCCTAAATCTCAACTTTTACATAAGTTAATTCTAGCTTATGGAGAAACTTATGTCATTAATCCTCTTTCAAATATCCCTTATGCGGAAACTCTTCCAAAAGAACCCTAAGTTTAATCCCCTTCATCTTCCTATTTCCTCTCCTTATACGTGCAATAAGTTAAACTGAGGCAACTACAAACTATCGTTTATGATGCAATTACAATTCCAGGCATACAAAAAATCTTGAATCGGCATAACTTAGAAAGAGAAAGAGAGAGAGAGAGAGAGTGTGTGTGGAAGGTTACCAGAACTTAAACTCAGGGAGGCGGCGAATGAAGGGTTTGAACTCATCGGATCCTTTGGTGGGAAGCAAAGGGGAGTTGGAGGGATCGAGCTCTGGATCAACCAAAGGGGAGAGAAAACCAATCAAGAGATTGAGGAGGTAGATTCCCAGGCCGTAAGACACAACGTAAAACCCCTGCACGTAAACAATTCGCAACACGTAGATGGATGCCATCACCAATGTCCCAATCCATCTGTACGCGGAATGGGGCGTAGATTTGTCCAGATAGTACTGAAACACCTTAGAGAACTCCTGCAGATATTGCTTCACCGGCTCCGACGACGGAGCAGCGCCACCGCCACTTCCCTCCATTCCAAAGGATTCTGACGCTGCGAATCCCAACAAACGAAAACAATCGTGTACTGTTATTGAGGTCTAGGCAATAGGGGAAAGGAGATCTGGGAGGAAAAGAAACCCTAAGAAGGTGGAAAAGAAAAGAATAGAAAAGAAAAGAAAAGAAAGAAGAATGGAAGCTGACCTTGGTGAGTGGATCTACGAGGTGGATTGGTTGGGTTTGAATGTTTGATTCGTCAACCAAGTTCTGTGTCTCATGTCATGTTAAGGATGCAAGTGGTTCTGTTTCATGTTATGTTATACGTTATCTCCTTCTAATGTTAACTCACTCACTACCTTCTCTCTTACTTACCATCTCTACCCTTCTACACTGCATCTAATTTTCACAACTAAAATCTACCTGTCTAATAAAAACAATTTTTTGTTATTTTCGCTTTCAATGTAAAATTCAAATTAATTATAAAACATGCACTGTATTCTACTGCTGGATAAATTCGCTTTTAATCATCACATAATTCAAACTAAAGTTAATCGTTTTAAAATGGTTATTTTAATCTGATGCTAGTACAATCAGTTTTAAATTTCTCTTCTCATTGCTTCTAAATAAATTGCAATAACTTTTCTAAAGAAATAAAAATTTGAAGGTTGTTCCCGTTGTAATAGTCTTTTTTTGCATGGTTCCTTGAATTGGGCTTTGCCGGTTGGCCCAATATATTATGGCCGCGACTTGGCAATTTCTTACTGCACCCCCTCATTTGTTTTCTGCACCCCATCATATCTTTAAAATTATCCTTGAGTATATAAAATTGCTTCTGAAATTAGTATTTAGTATTTCTGAATGAATATTGGAAGGTATAAAAATAACTTTTAAAACATGTTTTTTGAAATAAATTTTGGAGGTGTAAAAAGCAATTATGGAAAATATTTTTCAGGATTCAAAAATGACTTTTGAAAACATTTTTTAAAATAAATTTTGGGAGTACAAAAATACTTTCTGAAATTTAAAAAAATTTCTGAAAAAACGTTTTTCTAAATACAAAACTGACTTAAAAAAATGGAAATATATTTCTGAAAACGTTTTCCAGAAATATGTTCTAAAAAACATTTTTCAGAAATTAAATTTGTATTCTGGAAAAAACCTAAATTTTGAAAAAAAAATGTACTTCCAAAAAATATTTTTTAGAATGATTTATGAAATTAAAAAAAAAAAAAAACATGGCACTCCAACGTCACTCGACCGCCGTCGTTTCTCGCTGCACCTCCGCAACACCTCTTCCAATGTGCCTCGAAAACCTTGCCTTTCCCCTTTTGTCTTCACTCACAGGGAAACTACCGTCCATGCACAATTTTGATGGGGTGCAGGAAGCAATTGCCCCTTGACTTTGTCTGGACCTTCCTTTTGTTAATTGGCCACTTCTTCCTGCACCTCCATGTTTTCTTCTGCACCCCGTACTTCCGAGAATAACTTAAATATAAAATTCTAATTTATCCCACAACTTTGTACTTGTTCTCAATGCTAATAATCACTTCTTTTTCTTTTCTGGTTTTTTCTTGCTCATATTGTTTTCTTCTTGATGATGAAATAGTTGTTGACTTCTTCTTCGTGCATCCGTACACAGTTTCCTATGCTGTGTACACAATGATGCAAAGTAAAACTACAGTAGCTGTGGCAATGGCAACTGTTCTTCGTAAGGAAGCGGGAAAACTGTATACAATCGTAAGACTTGGCAAAATTATGAAACATGTCAAGAATTTATAACACAAAATGATAGGCCATGCAGAATCAGTATTAACTTGTTAACAAATGGCGAGTCCTTTGTTTTTGCAAACAGTAGAAATTACACTGCATCTTCCCAAAAGAGGCATGAACTAGTAGGGCTTGATGAGCCTAAGTCTTTAAACATTACGAATCATAGTTCCATTTTTCACTTCACATCCACATTGCTCCAAGGCAAATTCAAAAAAGCCACCTCCAATAATGGTGGAATTAACACACGGGGGGGCAAACTGCAGAATTATATCTCTCAATGTGAGCAAACCTGTAACTTGCTCCTTATCGTTGACCAGAAAGCTGAAACTGCTGTTAGTCTCTGTGGTATGCTCCATTATTTGCTTGAGCGTTGCATTTTCCTTGCTGGCAACTGGCAAGTCCATTCTGGGTATGAAGCTGTTTTTCAGCCGAAGACTTCCTGCTGTGAGTAAAGCCCCATGATCATGTTCAATGCTTGGCTTAGTTATTGCTTTGTCAGTCTCTATGTGAATGAATTCCCTCACAGTTAAAACCCTGTCATTGCATATAAACAATCATCTATGTCATATTGGTTATATTAATATTGAGCGAGAGGACATGTCTTGAACTTACTCTCTACTTCTAAAGAGGTCACTATTCCTTACAAGAATATAAACATCACTTTTCCTCACATTGCCAAGGAGCTTCTTAGTTTGTCGATCTACTACAGCTACTGCATTAGTTTGGTCTTGCCAGAGCGACTTTAGAGCATCTGCGACACTTTGGTCTGCAAATACACAACTAGGATTTTCTTGGCCTTCAAATCTGTGCAATGATAAGAAAAGGGTCAAAGAGGAACAAAGCCAAATTGCCAATTCACTTGACTGGAGAATGGATTCATAATGTATGTACATTAAGGTATGTGAGTTGAATACCGCAAATCTGACAAGTTCTTGTCTGCAATGCTATCAAACCACTCTAGTCCACTTGATTGAAGAAGGTGTTGGACTACCGCATTCTAGCAGAAAAGCACAGCAGCATATTACAATAAGATATATGTGGTTCAGGCCATAATTCTAAACCTGTGCTTAACTCAGCAGATACCTGTGTAACAAAACCGATGATTCCATCTTCACGTTGCTGGATGACCGGCAAAACGTGCACCCGATGCTTAGAGAGAAGTAGCATTGCATGCAAAACCGTGTCATCCAAGTTTACGGGGAAAAATGGTTCCCAGAGGAATGACCTATCCAACTCGCTAATCTAGTAATATTGGAGTAGTAACTTATTATTAACAATGTGTTCAAGTGGACACCTTTTGCATGCTTAAAATCTCAAAGATATTCACAACGTAAAGGTAGCATAAAGAAAACGCACGAAACCTTGGTTTGCCCTATCTGAGGAATCTGGTCCAGGATAGAGAAAAGGCCATCGTACTTGGTATCTTTAAGAATGTTTTCCGTGGTATCATTCATGATCTTTCCATATTCCTTTTAAATACCACATGTTTAATTAGAATGGCGTGCCATTTGGGTGGGGGAATAACAGATAGAAGGTTTCCTAAAAATATACCTCGAGGCACCAAAGAACCATGCTTGTAAAATCAACGAGACCAATGTACTGATCTGAAAACGTTACGCTATTCGCATTGGAGTCTAACATGTCAACAATTGCTGCAGAAAAGACGTCCTTTTCGTACAACGTATGAATTGCATCCCTTATACTGTCTCCGGCTTTCAATTCCAAAACTTAAGATACAAGGGACAGGACACGCATTGAATCATATAATGTTCACGACATGCATTGGTTGTTAAACAAAAACAGAAGTAGGCAACGAATATAAAAGTACCAGGTGAATTTTTTATGCCAGCTATCGAACTAATGGGTATTTGATCAAGAAATTGTTGAAGGGCGGTGCCAGAATCAATCTGCACGTGTTGGCTATCACCCTTGTCGAGGCTTGAAGTTAGGTTCTTTTCCTTGTCTTCTAACCCACCGTCCGAGACGTTCAACACTTCCACCATCTTCCTAGATTGCATTGTCTTCTTTTCTTCTTCTCCATGCGCTAAACTCCATGCATGCATTTAATTTACCTTAACTCTTACTTTTTTTTCACATTCCTCACTCACCACCTGTGCCTCTCACCGCACATTTAGGACTTTGACTTTCTTCAAACTCACAACTCCCACATCGCCATCTCTTCGTAATCACTTCTTTTATTAAATAACACCTTCACATCAGTTACTATAATAATATCACAATTACTTTTCTTTTTATAGTATCATATGATATCTTGTATCTATTCTTAACTCTCCTAAATAACATGATAGTGTTCATTTCTACTGTTACTATTTTCATCACATTCTCATCATTAAATTAAAGATTTCCTTGGTGCTTAATAATATTTCTGAAAGGGGGTAAATAAAGCAACTTCGTAACTCAGAATCGGTCCTTCAATTTATTTGCTTTCATGCAGCTTGATTTTCATGTTTTATTCATTTTTTTTTTTACATGTAGTGGTGGTGGGGGACATTCTATTTTACAAATAGAAAATCGGGTGCTCTGCTTCCTCCATTGTCACCTAACACAGCATTGCATTCTGTCCGCAAAGACGTTTGAGTGTGTTCCTCACAATGCTTCTTTCACCGAGAGCCTTTGGGCAACCCGCCCAAGACATGAGCGCTATCCTTTTATATGACAGTGCCATCTTCTATCGTTGCCTTCTCCACTATGATGGTGATTCCTGAACGAATGTAAAACCCATCTTCTGGTCTATCTGCCTCTTGAACGCCCTACAGAGAAAGCATTTGAGTTGGTAGTTAAGACACAAATAGGTTGCTTAAACCAGAAAACAAGAGACTGTAAAGTATGATCAAAGGTAAAATCACGCTTACATCTTTGTTCTGGATGATGACATCTTTCCCAATTTTTGCATTCTTGTCAATGATACAGTTCCTTCAACAAAGATAACAAATTATGTGAACAACTTCATTACAATGACAATGCTTATTTTTTATCACGATACTCATTAAATATAAATCTATATTTACTTTTTAACTTTTCAAGCCCACAAAATGATAATCTAGTGTCCCTTAACTACGCGTTAAAATTACCTGATTTTGGTATTCTTTCCAATCCCAATTGGGACCTTCCCCTCTGCCAGGAGAGAAGCGATTTCGGATTCAGTTTGGTAGTAGTCTGCTCCCATCATTACAGTGTCCTGTAAAAGAAGGTTTCAGTTAAGAGGAATTTTAAGTGGGGTGGTGTAGCATAACAGGTCTAGAATGTGAAGTAGTTTACCTGAATTTCAACTCCATAATCCAAACGTGAACGTTCACCCACAATGGAGTGTTGGACTGTGCATTCTCGCAGGAAACATCCATGGGAGATAATGGCATCCACAATCTACCAAAGCCACTCAAACAGAATGAGCAAGACATTTCATGATGCTACTCTTCTTTTGCAAATAATTTCATGATGTTACTAACATATTATAAGATGGAATTTTATCAATGTCATACCCGGCATTTGTCAATCTTAGTTGGTGGTAGGAATCCTGGAGATGTGTAAATGGGAGTCTTGGGGTCATAAAATTCGAACTCGTGACTCTGCAAGAGAATGGCATAGAGCAGATGAGTATTAGTTCAAATCAACACAGAAATGACGCTGAATACGGATAATTTGCAACACTAGAGCTAATTGAGCTGAGTTCACTGTAACTACTAATTAGGCTTCTGCATAATGAGCCATAGTAAAGGTACTCTTGGTTATTAATTATACTAAACTGATTCATGCCTCCTCCGATTTAGTATGGTACAATTTGCCATTTTTTATTGGCCCTCATACTCGACCAAAAGCCAATGTTACTGAAAACTGGGTGCAAAAAAGGGACCAGTAATGTATCTTTGTATTGTGGCTTGTAACTAAGGCATGGTGCCTGCTGCCTACACTCAATGGGAAAACTGCTAAATTAGAAAAACAATAGCCATAAACATCTTGAACCCACCTCTTCAGTAAGAGCCAAGTTAGCATCATAAAAGGATTTTATTGTTCCAATGTCTTCCCAATAATCCCTGAAAAAGTACGACTGCAAAAAATACAAACATATAACTTTTTTACTTCTGTCATAGGTGTAATTAGAACTCTAATGTACAAAAACATTTGAAAGAAGATAAATGAATGGAATTTTCTCTTACTTGGACATTGTGGTCCCTCACAGCTGCAGGGATGATTTCAGATCCGAAGTCATTGGAGGTAGGATGCGTACATTTCAGAAGATTGAGTAAAACATCTGTCTTGAATACATAAACCCCCATAGACGCAATATATGGTGACTTTAATGCATCTGGGGGCGACAACCCAAGAAGAGAGGTGTCCGCTTGCTGCGAGAATAGCTCAGGAATATATGAGTACATTAAGATCACACAAATATATATAATGAACATATTAACAAAATTAACAGATTACATGAAAAGAGAAAGCAGATGTGACATTAGGATAGATGGTGAATTACCATTGCTGTCATATCATCACCCTTTGGTTTTTCTGAAAATTGAATGATACGGCCTCTATCATCTACTTTAACCAATCCATAATCTGATGCACGGCTGCAAAGCAGACAAGTAAATTTGTAATTTTTTTGTTACAGGAAGTCAGTTTTTCTATTTACTCACCCTGGAAAGAAATTAAGCACAATACTTAGCATAATAATACTTGATCCGGTCCTTTTTATAAGAAAAACTATAATTTGTTCTTTATATAAAGAAGGGGTAGTATCAAGCAACAAAAAGAAACACACCTGTTACCCACAGCAGCACATGAAACTGTGATATCAGCATTTCTATCAACATGACTCTGTTCATTTGTAACCAAAGTAAATCAGAAAACTTTTGAAAAATAAAAATAACATCCATTGTACAAAACAATTACAGTGTAAACCTGTATTAGGTCCATGTAATCCATTCGATATAGATGATCTCCAGCCAAGATCAGTACATGCTCAACGTGTGTATTCTTGGCATCCTGCAACAACGACCCAATTACTTGTAGAGAAGCTCAAAACGCGTGATAATTGTACGGAACAAAGATAGAAATTTATGCGCCCACCTCAAATACCCAAGTGAATTGCCTCACAGCATCTGCAGTTCCTTGGAACCAGTTCTTTCCAGCCTCTCCCGGTGTTTGAGTAGCCGCCAGAACCTGTTTGGAGTTGAGGTTGGCTTAATTAGTGACCACATGAATAATTAAGAAACACAAAACTGAAAGTGGTCAAAGAAGAACTCTCTAGTGGCTCATATTTTCCTATCAATCACAGTAACCAAAAGTGGCGGTGTTGCACTTACCTCCACGGTCCCATCGCCAAAGTTGATTCCATTTCCAAAATAGGTGCGAGCGATGTGACGGTTGAGAGATGCAGAGTTGAACTGGGTCAGCACAAATATCTTGTTGATGCCACTGTTGATGCAGTTGCTCATAGGGATGTCTATAAGCCTGTAGCATCCACCCACAGGCACCTGAATAGGCATTGCATGCCACACACCATGACAACAACAACAACTTAAGATTCAGAACAAACAACTTAGGATTCACTTACCGCAGGTGTGGCAGCACGTTGGGTGAGGGGAAAGAGTTGCTTCCCAGGTCCTCCACCCAGTATGATGGAAACAACATTTTTAGGATCAACCCTTCGTCTCAGGAATGAAGGCACTTGCAAGGACTGAAACTCAAAACACACCAAATATAAATGCAACTACACAAACAAAGAAAAAGATCCAAGAAGTAGAAGGTGAATTCTAGAACCAAATTCAACTGACCACTGTTTCTTTGGCATCGTTTGAAGTGAGAATAGCAGATGCAACACCATGACTCACCCTCTTCTGGGCTCTTGAACATTTGGCCAACTGATTCGTCACAAAGGCACTGTTGTTCAGGCCAACTTTGAGTCTTTTTCCGATAAAGCTACTTTCTTGACGAAAAAGGTGGCCCTTCTCTGAGTTTGAGAAGTGAGCATTGGCTTTCACGGTCACACAAGTAGAAGCCATTGCAGTGATCTCAACTCACTGCTGGATCAAATGCTCAGTTACAAACTCTCTGAAGTGTGCATTACATAAAGGTCAAGAGAAAGAAACTAAAAATTAATTAAATAACAAAAAAGAAAAACTTACCTTGATACTAAGGAAGGTGAAGACGATTAAATTAATGAATTTTGAAGCATGCAATAAAGTGGAAATCTGGAGAACCAATAACAGTGATTTTGATATTTGAGATTATTGAAAATCAATCATTAGACTTGTCAATGCGATCGAGTGGTGAGGAGGTGAAGGAGCTAGAGGTTGCCTTTATTGGCTCAAGAGAAAAAAATCTTATGGTTTGATAACTATTATTAATTTCAACAAACTATAGAAGAAAAGGTAGCATATATATAAATTAATGTTGTCTTGCCGCTGTAGTCCAACACCCTCAATTCCCTTAGTCCAAGTTTCTAGGTGTCTGTGCCACGTGGGATAGCCATTAAGCAACAAGGACATGTCATCAATTACGGCTACTGCTCTGCATGAAATCAAAGAAAATTAAAATTTCTACGGTTGAAATTTGCTTCAATGTGCCACCAGTATGTACCCAGGAGATCCTGCTCTAACCTGACATATTTTCCCCACCCTTGGAGGTATGCACCTATTTCACATGTTACCAATTTCTCACTCATCCTTCTTCTTCCTCTTCATGAATAAAACAACTAACTTTTTTTTCTAAAGTTAATTCTATATAATTAGTTTATGTTTAACAAGTAATATTTGAAAAAAAAAGTTTTGTATTGTGTTATGTATGAATTTAAAATATAAAGTTTCATAATTAACAGGTATTGTTAGTGTCTTGATCCGTGCATGCAGAATCAATTGATGTGGAACTAGAGAAACTCTCTTGTTTGTGGACCGAATGAGGTGAGAAAAATCCATTTGATGCCTCCTAAGTCTGAAATATGGACCATTTCTCTGATGATTCCGATTAACTTATAGCTAAAAAACGTTGAGAAATCCAGATCCCAGCTAATTATTGTAAGAATACAGATTCCTATGTGAAGAGGCTGTCACATAGTCCAATTCTATGAAAATGTCATATGAGAGTTACAAATGAAAACCATCTCAAACTCCTTCATTTTCTCTCATTCAACTTTTACTCTCGGATCGTATTAACTCAATAAGAATTACATATAGTACAAAACAAGTTTGATTGTTTTTCAGTCTAAACCTACTTGTACTCAATTCATTATGATATAAACTTAACTGGCATAAACATGTTAATAAAAGAAACCTTATTTACTTGTTTTATTGTCATTTTATAAAATCTCATTGGAAATCCAACATCAACATATTTATAATACTACTTTCATTCAATGTTATTTACTATAATACATACTTTTTAAGTGGGTGAAAACTCATTTTTGTTACTTAAATGTGTTAAAATTGGTGGTTAAGTAAAAAAAAATGTTATAGATTAAATCGACTCATATGTTAAATGATCTAGATAACTTGATGTTGAATAAATAAGATAATAAACAATTTAACTAAGTTTAACGCACTATCGCGTAAAATAGTGATATTATCAATAAATAAAGATGTCATTATTGTAATTTTTTAGCTTTTCAAATAATTATAATAAAAATAATATATATTCACTACAAAACATTTTATAATTGAGTGGAAAACAATGAAAACATTTTATATTGTAGAATAAAAATACACGTGAGATACAAAAAAAATGATGGAAAACAAACAAATATCTTGAATTTGGAAGAACATGAGATGGAGAAGTATAGAAGGTTTTTTCAATCATGTGATTGTCATTTTATGAAATAATTAACTGTTGAATCAGGTGGCAGCCCAGAGTCACAGGCCAGCTGCACGGACGGTTCACATACACTCAGTGGGGCCCAAAGCCCATTCCATCTGTCAGTAGGCCCATCTCATGTGGTCCACCAAGTTCTTCATTAACATTAATTAGGCTTAATACCAACACCACAAAAATCACTAATTACATATAAATGTGAAAATCATATTAAAAAATGCACTTAAAAATTATTTAACTAATAACTGTAGGGGATGAAATAAAATCATATACAAACAAAAGAATATGGAGATGAAGATGAGGCCCGTTAATCAGAAGTTGGAGGCCCACATTGCATGATTTGGAGAGCAATGCATGTGAGAGGGATTGGTGCATTAGGGTTTGTGATGATGGGTGAATGGGGTTAATTACGAAAACAAACAAGCACATGATGTTATTCACATACATACATGCATACATGATGCATGCATGTGAATATGAGCCCTCCCACTGTCTCCACCGTTGGTTGCTTTTTCTGTGAGTGTTGGATTTGGGATGATACATGATCATGTGCTGAAATAATCATCATGGTTTGCTTGGCTCGATCTCCACCGTTGAATGTGGTGTGGTTGAATCGAAAAATATCTATCAGACATGACAATTGACAGAACCACTCAACTCTTGGTCGGATTTCAATCATTTTATTTTATACTAAAACACAATTTTTTTTAATATTTTAAAAATAATCATTTCTCTATTTATTACTAATTATAGATTTTATAATTGACTAGGCCACCATTTTGTAATGTTGAATTTTGTAATGGAAATATTAAATTTGTAACGTTGAATTTTGTAATGGAAATATTAAATAATATCGAATTTGATTTCTCAAATATTGTCCCTACTAGCTAAAAAATTTAACAAAGAGTTCTGATATTCATAATTTTAACTTATTTTTTAAAAAATTAATAAGGATTTTTAAGATTAAATTTATATATAATAAGTGTTGTGCATGCTCCTTGATTAAATTCATTGTTTTTTTATAATTATAGTTATTTATATGAATAAAACCAAAAATCTGATACCGAAACTCTGATAGTCCGTGTTAAGAAAAAACAACTTACAAAGTGACAACATTCATGTGGCATGTCTTCTAGCAATTGATTAACACAAACATAGAACAGTGATTGAGATAACTCACAGGTTTTTTTTTTTTTCTTTTATTGTCACTTTCGTTTATTTATTATAATTATGTGTGGGATTTTAATAATTTTTATATAAAATCAATTTAAAATTTTTAGTTTTGTGATCATGCTTTGTTTAAAATGATTTAATAAATGGTTTATGAAAGATTCGAGTATAAAAAAGTATAAGTCGATAATAGAGTTAAAAGTAAATAAAAATATTAGAATGATGTAGCAACCAAAATCGACTAGGCAGAGAGGGATATGAAGGTTTAATATCACGTTCAGAAATTAACTATGTATTCAAAATAATATTGAATTAAATTAATTAACTTATTTTTATGTTAAATGAAGTATTTATACTAGATTTGACTATTATTTAACACCTGCAGCTCCTTAATAATAACTATACTTTTTTTTTATGTTCACATATTTGATAAACACCATCTTTCACTGCAATTATTTATGAATGGTATTTTAATTGAGCAATCCTTCTTAAAAGGTTTAGAATAAATTAGAATGAAATGTGAGATTTCTTTTATAAAATTACATTTACATTTTGTTATACTTTTCATTATTATAATAAGGATTTCTCTTATTTGTAGAAATGTTAGTTTAGTATTTCTAAAACCTAATAGAATGTAAACATTATTGATAATATAATGCTTTAAAAATAAATAGAAACTTGTGTTGAATTTAAGACATAATATGAAGTTTAACATACTGATATAATTTACTCTAAAATTTATAATTGAAAAACATAACACGTAATTGCTGATAAGATCACTGATATACTTTAGACAACTGGTGTAGAAGCAATTTGGTTAAACTATTTTATATTATAAAAGGTATCAATAAAAAGTACTTTAAAATAAATTTGTAATTAAATAAAAACATTGAGGTTAAAGTTTCACGCACTTAAAGAGAATAATCTATAAACTTAGTTTCTTTGTAATTCAACAATAGATTAATATAGTAACTTACCTTCTATTATTATTTTAGATTTTTTTATAATAAATATAAACTTTTATATATTTTTTATTAAAATAAATAAAGCATTCATACTGGTAATTTTATTTTGTTTATATTTGAGACTAAAAAGAATGTTTATTTAAGACTTGTTAACTATTATCTCATCCCATTAATACATGATAACAAACTAATAGAGAAATACTATAATATAATATCAATTATGTTTATTATGACAATATTTTGTTAAAATTAAAATAGATTTTCCAAAAATTAATTTTTTATTTACATTTATTTACAAACTATGGAAATTATAAAAAAATTATATCAATTCGTGTAACTGCTTTTTATATTATAAAAATTTATATAAGATTTTAAAATTATAGTTGATATTTAAAAAATAATAATAATGTACCTTCATAACTGTTTTCCATCCAAAGGATGAAGTGGGTAACATATTAAAACACTCATCAGATTGACATAAAACCAATAATTGAGTTTAAAACTGACCTCATCACCCCAAAACTGGAAGCTTCAAAGAATATCTTATGATAATTAAAAATGGTATATAATTATGCAAGCACAAATTCCATTATACATTTCACTAATGATATTTTATTGGTTTCGTGAGAAAGAATTATAATGTATTTATCACCTAATTAATATAATTAATCTAAAATAAAAAGTTATTAGTAAGTGAATCTTTACGCTTTGTTTATGGAGTTACTTTTTCCTAAAATCATAAACAACCTAGACAACATTTTTAAAATTAATATTATGATTCACTTTTTAAAAGAAAATATATATTAATAGTAAAATATTAAATTTTAATATTATAATATTTATATGAAAAAATTATATAACGTGTATCCTCTCATATAAAGAATATAATGATAAAATATGAAGAATGACAATATAATATTATCCTATCACATCTAAAATACTAAAGAATGTTATAAATTAAATTATATATTCATCTTTTTTCTTGTGAACCAAATAAGGATGATTATCTCACCAATTATTTAAACTAAATAATGGTCTAATTGTAATATATCTTCACCATTTCCATCCTCTCGAAAAAATAGTTCTTTAATCAAGGATTCTTACTTATAATTTTTTAATTAGTTTCAACAAAATATGAACTATATTTTTTATTGTACAATATTTGAATGGCGTTAAAAAAATTACAATGGAGTTCAACATATTTTTCTGTCTTTTCAAAGAAAATTATGCTTATGTAACAATTAAAAGTAAATAATACTCGTAGTTATAATAAGAAAATATGTAGATAGATAATTGTCTTTATAAATGTAATGTTTTCAGCATTAAAAGTATATTTAAATATTTTCAATATGAAAATTAAATAATGTAAAATTAAATCAATTAATAAAACAAAGGAAACTAGTTTTTGTAATTTTATTTTTCTTAGCTAGTCCTTTCTTTTGTCTAATATAAATAATTTTTGTTTGATTAAGTTTTATAACTAATAAAATTAGGTGTTTTTAATTGATTTTTATTAAAAAAATTATTTTAATAAGTTTTTAAAATATTTTATATTTTTATCTACTTGAGTTTATTATCAATAGAATAACATGTTTCATTGTTCTATTTCAAATTCGCTGATCAGCTCACATCTTTCATCTCCAATCTCTTCAATTAATTTTTTTAAAGAAAGAATGAGTTGAAGGAAATTGAAAAGGGACTGTGTTGATCGGTAAGTTAGAAAAAAAAAATATAGTGATGATGTCATCCCATTTAAAATGATAAATATTTAAATAAAAATAAAAAATATTTTAAAATTTATTAAAATGAAATCTTTTAATAAAAATTCAATTAAAAATAATTAAGTTATGATGCATTAAAAATTTAATTATGTAAATATATTATTTTTTACATTTTTTGAACCCAAAATATTATTATTATAATATTTTAATTGTCGAAATTGTGAGGTGGTGAGTGTAAACACGTATTTTTGGGCAAGCGCAATTATGAAAATCTTATATCATAGTTCAAGCAATTTCAAATCCAATATATTGAATCACAATTCAAAAGATAAACGATAAAAAAGAAAAACACTTTGAAGAATATTAAGAAGTAAGAAAAGCCCCAAAGATGCACTTTTTTCACCTTGAATCCCCTAAATTTATTACTCTATCTTCCTCTAAAACAATAATTATTCAATTTTTTTTCATGGTCATTGTCGTTCTTTAAAATTTTCAATTAGTCATTTAATCGGTTTCGTTGTAAGAAATTAATTGATTAAAAAAAATGGATTCATAAAAAACATTAAGAATAATGAAATCAATTAATTAAACTCAAAAAATAGTGGACCTAAAAAATCTATAACTAACCCTAACACCACTTTTCTTGTGGAGACAGTGAAGAGAAAATTTTTATAAAGCAAATAAAACTAAAAGTATTTAGGCAGAGCAAAAGTTTAATTTTGAAAGTGTGTAACATAATATATAATATATTTTAAATGAAATTAAACTATTGGCTGAATTAAATCCCAGCATGACAATTTTAGGATGGGACATGATTTTATTGCCTAGCACGTGTATAATGCTTTTCAGCAGGATTGTCTGTTGAGGTAAGGTAACACACATTGGCTGGAGTAAAAGGTAGTACTGGGTAACTTTCAATTATTTTCAATTTTAAATTAAAATACCGCTTTAGGTCAGACAGAATAGTACATTTTGTCCAATAGCTGTTCTGCTGTTTAAAACATTTTAAGAAATATTTATACAACCAATAAATTTTTATATCTACTTGATAATTAATATTTTATTTTTTTATAAATATAAAAAAATTATTTTCATAATAATTATATTATTTCTAAATGTGAGTTAATGGAGTTGTTGTCAAAATTTTATTTACTTTAACAATGCTAAAGTTGATTACTTGCTGGATTTAGAATATTTTAGAAACTGTATGGTGAGATAATAAAATTTCACAAAGATTTTCACTTCATTATATCACTAGACATATACATCTATGATTTGCATGTACAAATCTATCTACGTCGATCAGTACAAAAATTCAGTCCCAGCTATGTGGGACTAGTGGTTAAGGACATTAAGAAGGGAGACTCTGATTTTGATCAGTCGCCTAAACAGAAACTCGAGTCCTTCTTCAAAGTCTTGAATGCACGACTCCATTTTCTCCAAGTGCCTTTGCAGATTGATTGTTTCTTCAAATTTGCATGTCTTGGCAAAAGCAAAGGACTGCAATGCTGCATCCACTTGGGCAAATTCACTTTCATCTGCCACTTCCGAGCAACTCACTCTTTTTGGCTGAATTAGCTTTGAAATTGAAAGCCAGCTATTTGACTTTGTTTGTGTTGACCCTGAGATAAACTGCAACAGTGTCTGAAATGTTGATAGTGTTGCCACTTCCGTGTCTTGTAATAAGGCAATCAAAGCCACTGTTCGGTGGT
>Ga0099825_1001587_pt1 | contig 29249 bp, 18 predicted proteins | sample SiratroredBW_FD_76838 | JGI IMG/M metagenome (GOLD analysis project Ga0099825, IMG submission 76838) | Root nodule microbial communities of legume samples collected from California, USA - Siratro red BW | ecosystem: Host-associated > Plants > Roots > Nodule | place: USA: California | collected...
AATATATATATATATATATATATATATATATATATATATATATATATTTTATAATGGAGTGAACAAGTGTAAATATTTGTGTTTATCTCTTTATTTATATATATATATATATATATATATATATATTTAATTAATATTGCATGTCAAATTTTGATAAAACTTGTTTTACAATTTTTAAAATTAATCATTTTAAATTTATAGCTCAAATCATTTTACTTTTACTCTATATTTGCTACAAAAGAGATATTAGAATGTGTGTCATAACCCATCACCATTAAAGAGAAAGAAGACTTGAACAAGACTTTTCATTATTTCTCATTTATGGTAATTAATTTTATAGGATCCTTCAATCAAGTTACTAACAACATTTCTAGTGTACTTTGGTGAGTGTGTATATGTATGTATGTGAGAATGTTAAGATGTTAAATACATTTTTGTATAAAGTACTTTATTATCAAATACTTTATGAAATGGGAAGATCTTGTGGGGAGATTTTTTTTTTTTTTTTAATCCAGAACTTGTTGCTTTACATACATACTCCAAGCCAACAATTCACTTGGAAAATGAGTAAGAATATACTGTATGAGGATTTAAATTATTATTAAATGTAATAGCAAGTACATTTTATATCTTGAAAAAATAATAATAAATACTTTCTTTGTTTAGCACTCCTTTAGTTTCAAAAATGTCCATCATGCTTTCACATTCTTCTATTCCAAACTCCTTGTTTACAAATTTCAAGTTTTATTAATTATTTATTTTACTTACATCCTTATTTAAGACAACTAAATTTATCTTTATCAGAAATTCATCACTCACAGCAACTTTTTCTATAACTTGTTTACAAAGACTATGAAAAATAAAAACCCGCATTTACATATTATATTAAACAAGGATATTTTAGACTAGGTATATTAATGCTTTATATTTATTAGTTCATTAATCTCGAACATCAATAATTCTGGCATGACAGAAATATTCAGTTTTCTTTAACCATTTCACCAAAAAAGGAATTAATTTAGTTAATAATATTAACTTTATGAACTATTTATATACTTCTTGAAATTATCCACAGCATCCTTTTAATGTCTTTCAACCTAATGAATTCATCTATATTTACTTAAAGTACCAAATAACATAAAAATTAGCTTCTACTATATTACTTAATAAAAAATTGAATATTTACCAAGAGAAACATTTTTCTTTAGTGTATGTCAAATAAGATTACTTCTGGATATAAGTTAAAAAATCTGCACTTAAAGGTTTATCAGTAATCTTTTCCTATTTTTAGGAGATAAAATTATTGAGTAATTAAAGAATGTAAAATCAAATATAACAAACAATTAGGGGTGATCTTATGATGAAGAGCAAGTTTTTCAAAACATTTCGATAAAAGACCAAAGGAAACTTTACTAAATTGCATACAATACAAAGGTCCCATCATTTTCATTTAGTAAAACCTATTTACAATAATAGTAATAATAATAATAAATAATAATATATTAAAAGACATTGCTATTATTTGTGTAGCATGGGCACGAAACATTTGAATTGTATAAATATGATGTAGGTATGTTGGGAGGATACAGAATGAGTAATTGGAGGGCGCAAATTCCTTAATTCAATCCATTTCCTGTTCCTTTTCAAAACCACTCCTTTTTCTTTCTTTCTCATTCTCAAATCTAATTAATTCAATTCCTCTTTCTTCTCCAACAACTTAGGGTTTCTTTTTTTCCAACAATGCCACCCATATTTCCCTAATTGTCCTCTTTTCCCCCTTTTTTTCTTACTTAAATTCAATTTCGCGACATGGATAGCGGTGGGTCCGCTCCGGCGGCGCCGATTCCGAACGCCAACGCGCCGCCGCCGTTTCTGAGCAAGACTTACGACATGGTGGAAGACCCTTCCACCGACGCGATCGTGTCATGGAGCGCCACCAACAACAGCTTCATCGTGTGGGACCCACCCGAATTCGCCAGAGACCTTTTGCCCAAATACTTCAAACACAACAACTTCTCCAGCTTCGTTAGACAGTTAAACACTTATGTGTGTTTCTCTCCTTTTTTTTTTTCCCCTCCTTTTCGTTTTCTTCACTCCACTCTGCTAATAATGGCTGATTGATTATGCTGTGTTGTTTATTAGTATGATTCATGGGTTTGATGTTTCTAACTATTTGTTTGCTATATAGTGTATGAAGGGGTGCTATAGTGGGATAAGGATTTGATATTTTGTTTCTTTTTATGAAAATAATGACAGCAGTTTTGAGATCTTATCTTCTTTGTATCAGTAAATAGATGAAGCAGAAGATGAAAATATATCAACAAAGCTGTTATCAGGTTAATCAGTTACTTTATTATTGCTAGTTTAGTGATGAATTGTATATCAGGTGTCACATATTGTGTGAAGGATAGACCTGTCACCTAACGAATTGTTGTGAAGAGGAATTGAGGGTCTACGGAAAAATTCTTGCTGTAAAGTTGTGATGATATATATCGTACTATGGTTTGCTGTTCTTTTTGTACAATTACATTAGCCCTTTGTTGCCAGAGGCCTGTGTTTATGCTTCTTTATAGATGCTTGATAGTGCTGTTATCAATTCAATTTTTATAGGAAGAATCATAAAGATGACCAGAGGATTAGGATTTGTAAACAACAAGGCAGGCCTGCTTGGTAATTGATTGCATTTAGGAAGGTTGTGCAAACTTTGCAACTAAGTTGTGGATTTTATCAGTTGTCATAGAGGTAGGTCTGTGTGCTTCGGATAGTATGAAGACCTTGTATTCATATGAAGCACAAATAGATCTCTTGATTGAAATGTCGCAGTTTTTTTATATGTTTTACATGTTAAACACTCTTCAATGGGTGTCCAGTTAAAAAGAGTTTACACTACTATAAGACTTGGATACTTAAGTCAATACATACTTCCATGTGAATATTATTTGAAAAAAAAAATTCAAACTTTAGAAGACTCAACTTAAAGTATGATATGAACTATTAAAAAATTATGTCTTCCTCTTGCTCTTTTATGAGGCTTTATCATAGAAAAAGTCGAGTATACAAGAATTTGCAGTTATTTTTTTTGTTAATTTTGATATTTGGTTTATTGTGGATATTTCATTTCATTTTAGTACCTCTGTGTGTATGACCAAGCATATTACTTTTAAACTACTAGCATTTTTCTTATAATAGGAGCATAATACGTATGTAGTCTTTTGCTGAGTTAAGCATAATTTATATTATCAGAAAGCTAATGAGGCCTGAATCAGGGTTGGAGTAAGTTCTTTTCAGTCTTCCCGTAGCAAGCTACCTGCCAGTGTATTTTGTTATTGCCACTACTTCAGATTTTCTGAACTCTGTTGGAAAAGGAATGTGAATTTCATTTATTGGTTTAGTTAATTTCTTGAGATTCCAGATCAGTTTCACATAAACAATTTATGTTTTTTTGGTGGAGATTAGCTATGTCATATTTAATTCTTGCAGAAAAGGCTGAAGTTGTTGATAAACGAGTTCCATTGCTTCTTATTGCAAAATTGAATTGAACTTAAATGAATTACTAATGACTAGTAAAAATAAGTTGTGTACTTCAGACTGAACCCAGCCTAATTTAGTAAATAAGTGGTAGACTTTTTGGTTGTAAATATCCTTGTGGGATTGGTAAAACATCTACATCTAGATTATCCCCTCACTGAACTTGGGTTGAGAGTTTAGTGCATAACATTTCAGCTTTCATTTCGAGGTTGGTTCCATAGTTGCTCTTGTGGAGCAAATCCACATGATCATAATTGAAGTTAGATTTTTTCTTTTCATAGTTAGACTTTCTTGCATCCTTGTGCTATATTGTTGAACGTTGTTTATCATCTAATTCTATTTTTTGGGTTAAGCTATGCATACTTTACTGTTTTATATAGCAATCAAGTTCTATGCTTTTTCGGACTGTGTTGACCTCTGTCCTGTCTTTTTTCCCTCACTAACATCATCAATTCATAATCATTATGCAGGGTTTCAGGAAGGTTGATCCAGATCGTTGGGAATTTGCAAATGAGGGTTTTTTGAGGGGTCAAAAGCACTTGCTTAGGAATATAACACGACGAAAACCTGCACATGGTCAAAATCATCAACAGGCTCAGCAACCCCATGGACAGAGTTCATCAGTAGGGGCATGTGTTGAAGTCGGAAAGTTTGGGCTTGAGGAAGAGGTTGAGAGGCTTAAAAGAGATAAGAATGTGCTCATGCAAGAGCTTGTGAGATTGAGGCAGCAGCAACAGACCACTGATAACCAGTTGCAAACAATGGTTCAGCGCCTTCAGGGAATGGAGCAAAGACAGCAGCAAATGATGTCATTCCTTGCAAAAGCTGTCCAGAGCCCTGGATTCTTTGCTCAGTTTGTACAACAACAGAATGAGAACAATAGGCGCATAACTGAAGTCAACAAAAAGCGTAGGCTTAAGCAGGAAGGTATTGCAGAAACAGAGTCTGCTGCTAATCCAGATGGACAAATTGTTAAATATCAACCTCTGGTGAATGAAGCTGCAAAAGCCATTCTTAAGCAGATCATGAAATGGGATACTTCTCGTGTAGAATCTTTAAATAAAAACCCCGATGACTACATGATTGGTGATGCTTCATCATCTTCCAGTGGAATGGACAGTAGTGGCTCTTCAGGCTGGACTTCTGGAGTCACCCTTAAGGAGGTATCTCCAGCTTCTACTGGGACCCAAGGGCATGTCCGCCCAACTGTTAAACCTGAAATTTCATCTGTACCACAAGCAGTAGCTTCTGAAAATGTTACAAAGAACGGAGGACACGGTGCGCCTTCTATCCCTGTTTCTCAAGCAGATGTGGTGATCCCTGATCTTCCTCCAATAACAGAGATGGTGACAGGAAATATTCTTGATATCCCCGAAGAAAATTATATGGCAACTGAGACAGATGAGGGATATATTGATCCTTCATTGGGCGCCGCTGGTTCATTTCCCATTGATTTTGAAGTCATTTCACCTGATAACATTGATGATTTGTTAGCAAATCCTTCTATTTGGGATGAAATTTTGCAAACTCCAGTTCCAGAGGATATCGAGACCAATATTGCCGATGTATCCAACGGGAATGAGGTCCAGCCAACGGAAAATGGATGGAACAAAACTCAACGTATGGATCACCTTACAGAGCAGATGGGTCTTCTTTCTTCTGATACAAAACGAGTATGATTATGTATGAAGTTTATATTAATCTTTCATTTTGTCCAAGGCCTGACCCAAACAATACACGACTGTAGTGATGTCTATATTATATATAATTACACTCCCACTTGGTCCCTGAAAGTCAATGCATTTAAGGCAAAATCTAACTATCTCATTGATGTAGACATACAAAGTCCTGTATCACATGTGCCTTTACATTGATTTTTCGTTTGACTTGGGTTGAAAACAAGTTACGAACTTGTGGCCTTGTCTTGGACTACTTGGGGAGTGTTTGTGGTTACCTGATCAGTTTTTCCAATGTTATAGGCAATGTGTGAAGTTGAGTTATATGTGAATTAGATTGCAGTTCTTTCTCCATTTTTCTCGATGTGTCTGGAAAAGGCACCGTGGCTGACAGCAGTGGTACGGTATTAAACTGCTGGCCGTTTGTTTCTAGGTGATTCTTGTTTTGTCCTCTCCGTGCTTATGTTTCAACTGATGGAAAATAGAAGGAATGAAATTGAAAGACATTAGTCAAAATCGTTGAAAGGCATTGTTTATAATAAGATGACTCATAAAAGGAGTATTATTGAGATCATGGCACATTTGGATTGTGTATACTAAAATTAGTTCAACAATTAATTTTCATGTAATTAAATTGAGAATTTTTACATTTTAGTATAAGTTAATTTTAGTTTATAGATAAACATTGGTTTTTTATAAGTGTTTATATTGAAATTTATTAGAAAATCTTAATTTATTATTCTTTTAATTTACTTATCATTTTTTCACTTTAAATAAACGATTTTTTTATCACTTAATAAAATAGTCAAACGGTTTCATTCGTATTCATTCATTTATTTAAATAATGTCTTGAAGTACATCAGGAAGAAAGGAGGGACAGAGTAGATTAACAATGCTATGAGGTGCAGTATATGCAATAAGGGTTGCTCCCTCTCTTTTTTCTTGCCAAATTTTTTAAAGTGATGTAACTTTTGTCTGAATTTTTTAAAATGGTGTACCTTTTATTTATTTCTGGACATAGGTAAATCGGGTCTGCCAGAAATCATATTAATATGAAAAAATAAATGAAATCCTGAAAAGATAACATTATTTTAGTTTACTAGTGAAAATGGTACAATCAGATTTCAATTAATGAGTTAATTAAAATAGTCAGAATATTGCATTATTTTAGGGTAATTAATATTTCCTACCCATCCTCTTCTATTTTATTGGCATGTGTGTTATATTGCTATTGTGTAACTAAAATAAATGCAAATGCAAAGTTACAAAAGGGTTTTATTTATTTTATATAATGGTTGAAATAAAAATGAAGTTAGTATGAGATTTATATATTGAATTAAATTAAGAGTAAGTCTGATGTTGAAAAGAAAAATAAAATAAAATTAAAATTTAATAATAAAATATATTTAGCAAAATTAAGTATAAGTTGGATATTTGAATTTAGTTACTAATATAGAAATAATTTAAAATAAAAATGAAATTTAGCAATAAATTTAGAAAGAAAAATTTGCAAATATTATATAGTTTTTTAAATAAATTTATTGTTAGTTTTTAAATTATATCTAGATAATTTTTCTTATAATATGTAACCACTTTTCTATTTAAATTAACTTTACATTTATTTCAATTACTTTGTCCATTTATTTAGTTGCATAATAACAATACACCACATGTGCAAAAAAGGTTTAGTATTCTTAAGATTTTAATTTTAATTAACTCATTAATTAAAATCTTAGATGGACAATTTTATCTAATAAACTAAAATTGTGTTATCTTTTCAGGACTTACAATGATATAGTGTCTCCTATGTACGATTTACCCACCCATATTAGGAAATAAATAAAAAAATACATTTTGAGAATTTCAAATAAAAATTAAGCTACTTTGAGAAATTTGCCTCCTTTCTTTCATTCTAAGAGGAATTATACATGTTTATTGTTTAAAATGATAAATAATTTTAACATTGAATTAATATATTTTCCTCTGTTTTTTCCGTATTAGAATCGTTTACACTTTTTTTATCAACTATTACGAATTCAGCGAACATGTTTTATTCAAGAATATAGTGTATGAAGAATTGTAATTTTTTTTTCATATAATAGTAATTTTATTGTATAGAAATTATATAACAGATTTAAATATATATATATATATATATATTTATATTTTTTAAAATATATTTTTTCACCTAATATTTAATATAAATATCTTCATAAAATTAAAAAAAATAAAAGAAAACAAAATAAAATTTTTTCCACCATCCATCAAATCTTCTGTATAATGGTACATTAGAGATTTATTTTTCTTTTAAACAAATATATTTTTATAAATTAAATGAATAACAAATCATACTTTTATAATTTAACTGTTAATCTACATAATCTGTGAAATCCTCTTTACTGTAAGTTAGAGATTTAATTTTAAACAAATATATTTTTATAAATTAAATTTTTATCGTAACGAAACGATAACAAATCACACTTTCATAATTTATTTAAATGTTAATCCACATAATAATCTGGGTTTGTTAATTTATATCAGTTCTATATACTAATCGGTTGTTTTGTTATAAAAATAAAAGCTAAATAACAAAATTTTGTATTTATTTAAACTTTTCTGTTAGAAAATATTATTATTTTGTTATAAAAATAAAAGTTAAATAACAAAAATTTTTATTTATTTAAACTTTTCTATTAAAAAATAATCCGATGTTATTTTATTTATGTTAAATTCTAGATTGATTTTATTCTTGAGCTATTTTTAAGTATTACAAACTGTAGTAATTTTTTTTATATCTCGTGAAGTACTCCCTGAGGTCATTTTTACAAGTCATGCTTTTGAAAAAAAGAGTTGGTCTTTAGTATAAACACTTTACAAGTTCAATAGATGTAACTATTTATGTTCTTGATATTTCCTATTAAACAGATGATTATATGTGTCATCCTATTATGTGTATTACAATTAGTTAATTTAATAATAGTTAATAAAAGTAAAATTAGAAGAGTACTAAAAATAAGATTAATTATTGGTTTTTTCTCTGTGTAATATTGTTGAAAGTGTCTTACGATACTAAAGGATGTAGTATAACTTTTCATATGGATATTATATATATTTTCAATCAATTTTATGATTGTTAAGGTGTTATTATTGTATATTCATACGTAATCTTAAAGTTAAATATAAGTTCTGAAAGAGATTTCTAAATATGTTTGAGGCTCTCTCAAACCTAAGGTGAGTCAAGAACGGGACACGTAGGGATGGTCTCTTTTTAACTATGTGTTACGTTTATTTGATCAAGTTCAAAAAGTTTTGAGAGAATTAAACAAGTAGATTGGCTTATGCCAACAGCGAGTTGAATCAAGGACAATGTTGATAATGCAGCTAAGTTATCGACTTATACTTTTTAATTTTCTCATATTTTTAAATAAGAAAATAGATATAGGGATTATATGTCTAATCTAAATGTTGATTATATAGTAGATTGTGTTAGGATTGACTTTTGTGAGAATAGATACAATTTTATTTAATTTACATTTTAGATAGTTGCTATCTTTTCTTTTACATCCCGTACTTTTATGTTTTTTCTTATGATATTTTTTCTAATATGTTGGTCCTTAAATTTTGAGATATTAATCTAGTTGAGATTCTAAATGTTCATAGTAATATTATTAATGTAACATAAAAAAATTGCATTATCAATACAACAATAATTATTTTTCTATGTATCGGATCTGGCTTCTCGAAGACTTACGGTGTGTTTAGTAAAACAGGAAGGTAAGAAAGGTAATAGTTTTATTTAGTTAGAAATGGATCAAGTAGTCAAGTAATATAGGCCTACTGACGAACTCCTTAGTATTTATTTTATCATTCAGAAGGCAATTGTTTTCTACATTTTTTATTTTTGAAAATGACAATTATGTCCTTGTGAATTTTGGAAGATGTATGAAGTATTTTGGAAAGTGCTTTCCGAAAAGAAAATATATTTCTAAAAATCTTTTTTCGAAAAATGTTTGGAAAAGTAATTCTAGAAATATTTGGAAAAGTAATTCCACAAACATGTTCCGAAAGCAAACTAAAATTTGAAAGAAAAAAAAAAATATGCTTCCGAAAATGAATTTCCAAAAATCTTCCGGAATCTAAAGAGAAAAACCTCAACGAGGAGCGGCCACACCTTATGCGATTTCACACCAGCACCACCCTAAAACCAACCACAAACCACCCAAAAATACTCCTTAAAACCGCCGCAACACACCCCATCAGTGGTGTAATAATATTAATTTGTTAAAACTATTAGAACTGATCTCATGTATTGAATATTATGAACAACTATGTTTTTGGTAACTAACATTTGAACGTTTAAATAGACATTTATTTATCAAGTGAAAATGAGTTTATATTTAATACTTGAATATCGTTATTTAGAAAAATAATGAAATTATAAATAAGATACTCTAGCAACTTCTATTTTTATTGACGAAGAATGATAAAAGCCTCAGACGAAAACAGGTAGATCTTCAATATATTATTTTGTGCAATGTATGTCTCTGTAAAAATAGATACATGTGCGTTTGACGTGTTATTATTGTATTATTATATTGACTTAGGAGTTTGCATTGCTTGGGATGAGTGTTTTGTACACATGCCTGTATGATCTTGTTGAATATCATCAAGTTGACACCGCGTGTGTTCCATGATTGTCCACCAATAATACTTTTTTGTATTTAAACAAAAAAGAAAAATTAAGATTGCATGTCTATGTGTTATCAATTACCAATTTATGTTACACAATTCAGTTAATAATTTGTAGTGGACTTTTTTCTGTTATTTTCATTTTGTTTTCATTTATAAGTTTGAATTTAAAATTATATGCTTAAAGGATTTGAATCCAGTTTACATCAACAAAAAATGTATACAGATTTTTTCTAGTAACCTTTACCTTTAGAATGTATACATATTTTTTCTAGTAACCTTTACCTTTAGAAATGATGCATATCTAAGAAAAAAAAAATCCCAACAAGATACTCTTTTAAGAAAAAAAATCCCAACAACATACTCTTTTAAACTATTATTGACTGAAATTTTATTAAAATCACATAAAATTATAAATTTGTTATACTTGGTTTTCTTTTTCTCCCTGTACATTATCTTTTCAATCAGAAGATTTTTTAAGTCATGGCACTATATTTTTCACTCATACTAAATCACCTATGCATTGTCATTACATATATGTTAATGCAGAATTTGTAACTGGTGAGTGAAAAACCACAATGTTATTTGGTTTGGCCTTGAAGTTAGGATTGTGATCCGAAAAATCTTATTTGAGGATCCTGACTGCTCGGACATTCTATTATTTCATCTGGGTTTATGTCACTGCTTTGCATGCTTATGACTTGATTATAGGCATCTCCATTCTCCACTATCGCACCATCATTCCTTTATAATGGTTTCTCCAACTTACACACTATAGTTAGCTCTGCATCATGCCCACCTTCATCCTAACTTTAACAAACACCATAGGGTTTGAGGTGCACATGTTTAACGAGAACCATGAAATTTGAGATTTTAACTAAATTTGGAACCTAAAACTGAATTCAAGTAAATGGTTAAAAAATATAAATAAACAATAATTATCACAACCATGCAGTGATAAGCTGTGATATCACCACCACCAAAACCTCACCTGTCCATCCATTTCGGTTACACTTGTCATCACTCTTATATGAGCAAAGTTTATTGTCAAACACGTGGCTTTCTTCTATGAAAATTTTCCCATTCTTCCATTCTTAAAACCCCATGTTTCTTTTTGCTTTGTTTAGGCTCAGAGTGTTTTCAAGTGTGAACCAGGTAAATGACATTGGTTATCAGAGAGAGAAGACACAAGCAAGCTCTAAGGCTTTCATTACCAAAATCTCCTTCAATTCCATCATATTCAGATTTCCCTCACCAAATTCACGTACCAGTAGTGATGTCTTCCCATGCAGACTCTTCTCCAGGCATTATCAAGGACCTTTCGGACCTTCAGAAGCTTCAAGTTCTTGGCCATGGCAATGGTGGCACAGTCTACAAAGTTTATCACAATAGTACTGGCTCCTTCTATGCCTTGAAAGTGCTACGCTTGAATGAGAATGACTTTGGCATTATACTAGAGGCTGAGATTCTAAAGCGAGTGGATTCACCATATATAGTTAAGTGTCATGCAGTTTTTGACAATGGTAATAGCAATAATGATGGTGATAACGGTGACATTTGCTTTGTTATGGAATACATGGAAGGAGGGTCGTTGAATGATGTGTTGAGAAACCATCATAGACTACCGGAAGAGGTTATCTCGGTGTTGGCTAGGCGTGTTTTGGAAGGACTTCGGTATCTGCATGGCATGAACATTGTGCATAGAGATATTAAACCATCAAACTTACTTGTGAACGATAAAGGGGAGGTAAAGATTGCAGATTTTGGAGTGAGTCATGTGGTGGAAGGTAGTTTTGAAGGAAATGACTATGATGCAGGTACTTGTGCATACATGAGTCCAGAAAGGATTGATCAAGAAAGATGGGGTGGTGAAAATGCAGATGAGTTTGCAGGAGACGTGTGGTCAATGGGAGTAGTAATGTTGGAATGTTTTTTGGGTTATTTTCCATTGATTGGTCCAGGGCAGAGACCAGATTGGGCCACTTTGATGTGTGCAATATGCTTTGGTGAGAAATTGGAGATGCCAGAAGAAGCATCTCCAGAGTTCCAACATTTTGTGAGGAGGTGTCTTGAGAAGAATTGGAGGAAGAGAGGAACAGTATTAGAACTTCTCCACCACCCCTTTGTGACTCAAGAAATTTGTTGCTCTTAGGGTAAATAGCTTGGCGATAATTATGTTCTTGGGGCTTAAGTTCACTACATTTTTATTCTTATTTTTAACTTTTAGCCTAGTCTTTACATTCATTCTTTTTAGACCATCACAAAATAATTAGGATTCACCAATAGGGTTCAAATTTTGGAATTTTGAAGACAGGAATTATTTTCGGTTTAAAGTTTTTTTTATCAACAATAAAAAATAAATAAATATAAGTAAGATGTTATAACCTTTTTTACATATTTGTATAAGACTTTATAGTTGTTGTTAGCTATAGTATCCACAAGTTAGTTATTTATCAAATAGATCTTTTTAAAGATGAATTAGGAGAAGAAATTTATGACTCTAACTTCAAGAATGTGTAGCTTTTGGCTAAGAGAAAAAAGTATGTAAACTTTTAAAAGTTTTGTATGGGCTTAATTAAGTGCTAAAACAATGACATGAAAAATTTGATAATATTTTAATTTGTGATTGTTTTCCTACTAATGATGTTGATAAATGCGTATATACTAAATCTGAAAATGGTAAATGTTTTATTATATAATTATATGTGGATGACATGCTTATTTTTTGTACATGCATTGATATAATTTTTAAAACAAAATTGTTTCTTGAATCTAAGTTTGAAATGAAAGACATGAGTGAAGCAAGTATGATTCTAGAAGTTAAAGTCATAATGAAGGGAGATAGTATATTACTATCTCAAAAGCAATATACTGAGAAACTTCTTAGGAGATTTGACTATTATGATTTTAAATCAGTAACACCCCTTATGATGCTAACTCCAAATTAAAGAAAAACAAAGGATAATTTATTTCTCAATCTCAGTATGCCCAGATAATTGGGAGCTTATTGCATTTAATGAGCTTTTCTAGACCAAACATTGCTTATGTAGTAAGTAGACTAAGCAGGTATGCTCAATGTCCTAGTCAAGATCATTATGATGTACTTACAAGACTTATGAGATAGTTAAGAGGCACAATGGGTTATGTCATTGAATATAGTAGATTTCTCACTGCGCTAGAAGGCTACAATGATGCTAACTGGATCTTTGATTCAGATGAGACAAAATTCACTAATGGTTATGTATTTACACTTGGTGGTGGTGCAGTAACATGGAGCTCAGCCAGACAAATCATTATTGCTAGATCAACAATGGAATCAGAGTTTGTTGCTCTTGTAATGGCTGGAAGTGAAGTTGAGTAGTTAAAAAACTTCTTAGCAAACATTCCGTTAAGAATGAAATCAACCCCATCTGTATCAATACATTGTTATTGCCAATTGACAATAGTTATAGCTAAAAACAAAACTTACAATGGAAAGAATAAACATATACAATTGAGACATAATTTGATAAAGCACTTGCTAAAGAGGGAAACAATTTCCATTAATTATGTTAAGTCAGAATGGAATTTGGCCGATCCTCTGACAAAACTTCTTGGAGGAACATGATTTTAGAAACATCGAGGTTAATGGAACTCAAGCCACTTGCAAACAAACAAGTGATGGAAACCCAACCTTTGTGATTGGAGATCCCATGAATAAGGCTCATATGGATAAAAACAAATCACTTTTTAGTTTTGGTAACACAAAAATTTATTTAAAATCTATTTGCCTATTCTTATGGTGTGTGTGAAAGTGTTAGATACTGCATTATTGAAAAAGTAAACTTTGTTGTTAAAATTTCATATGGTGTAGGAATTTTAGCTTATAACAAAGTTTTAATGATTTTCATATCCCTTACGGGTGGTGTACAATTTGCAGTGTCAAGTGAGGCCGTTTGCATGAGATTTTGGCAAGATATCTAGAGCACTCATGAATATCAAGCACGCGCATGGCCTATTAGGCGCAACAAGAACTGTGAGGGTGTATTGTGATTGATAAACCTCTAACACATACTAAATGCCTTGGTTCAACCAACTACACTGTGTGTTAAGTTCATCGATCTAGGACTGGTTCATATAGCTTGCTATACCCAGGATTTATTTTCTTTCTTTCTTCTTTAACATTTTGCAATATATGGGGGATTATTGTGAAAACAGAGTATTGCAACATCTGAAAAAAGGGGTAAAACGAAAAACCTAAAATCAAAACAGCCATGAACGTTTGATTATCACAAATTTATCCTTGGAGACTTGGGCAATTTATTGCAGAAAGTCCTTAAGGACAGTGATCTTTCACACCTTCAGAATTTTATTTTATTGTGTTCTCAACCGTATTTTACAATAATCCTAAGGACTTATGGCTGACGGTATGGAAAACAACAATAACACTACACCGGAGACTTCAAATGGTGCTTCTGGAACATCAATCATCTTTGCGAGATCATTTCCGGATGTTTTGAAAATTGAAGTTTTCTCAAAGTCAAAACTTTCGACGCTGGTAGGAACGCGTATCTACCTTTTTATTAATATTTGTGCCTTAATTCAAACTGTAAATGAGCTCTACATGCACTTCATATCATTATATGGGTTAAAAAATTGTATAGAATTTGTAACTCGTGAGTACTCACACATATTCTATATAGCGCAATCAATAAACATGTGAATTGGTCAAATTTATTTTTTTTCTACATAGTATCACAGTCATATAAATCTGAATCTGTATATGAGAGTATAATTAGTTCCTTTTAACATTGTAGTGCAGTTATATCAACCTCTTTCAACTCTCATCACATGCTAATCACCAATAAGGATACTTCTTATAGACAAATCCACAAATAATGCACATTCTAATCAATCATTTTAAATAAATTTCTATTTCAAATCTACATAAAAAATATATATAATTAGCTTTCCTTACCTAATGTTTTAAAAAAAAAAAACATACAATTATCATTAGCTTCCCTTACCTAACATTTAAAAAATCATACAATTAGCTTCTCTTGTCAAATATCATCATTTTAGATCAATTTCTATTCTAATATAACATAACAAAAACATACAATTAACTTCACTTAACTAACATTAAGAAAAATATGCAATAAGCTTCCTCTTATCAAATATCACTATTTTAGATCCATTTCTATTTCAAACTAATTAATATATATATATATATATAAACATAAACATGTGATTACCTTTCCTTACCTTAATTCACAAATATCTACAAAAATTTAAGAATCTCAAAAATATTATTAAAAATATATTATGTATATTACAGTTAATTAATTTAATAATAATTAATAAAAGTAAAATTAGAAGAGTAATAATATAACTTTTAATATGAATATTATAAATATATATATATATATATATATATTCAATAATTTTATAATTGTTAGTATGTTATTATTGTATATTCATTAATAATCCTAAATATTTTTATTTTTATATTGATGATAAAATTAAATATAAGTTCTGAAACAGATTTAAAGTTGTTTGATGAAGGTGAGTCAAGCATATATATATATATATTCAATCAATTTTATAATTGTTTAAGTGTTATTATTGTATATTCATACGTAATCTTAAGACTAAATATCTTCATTCTCCTATTGATGATAGAATTAAATATAAGTTATGAAACATATTTAAATTTGTTTGAGGTTCTCTCAAATGTAAGGTGAGTCAAGTACAGTATACAAAGTTATCACAACACTACAGCTCCTTTTATGCCTTGGAAGTGTGAGAATGACCTTGGCATTCCCCAACCCGCTACACTAGACACTGGGAATATATAGTTAGGAGTCATCTAGCTTTTTACACTGATAATAGCAATAATGATGGTGAAGAAGTTTGTTCTGGAATACATAGAAAGAGGGTTGTTGAATGATGTGTTGAGAAACCATCATAGAAGAGGTTGGCTAGGCGTGTCTTGGAAGGAATTCGGTAATGTGGTGGAAGGTAGATTTGAAAGAAATGACTTGTACTTATATGAGTCCGTAAAGGATTGATCCGATGTCTTTGAAAGAGATGTATGGTTATTACAAAATAAATATTATATTATAAAATGAAGAGAGGATAAAAATATTTTTTATTTTTATTTTTTTATATTAATTAAAACTAGAGAACTAAATATATATATATATATATATATATATATATATATATAAAATATACCGATTCTGAGTATAACTAAATAAAAAAATAAACAAAAATAAAAATAAATAAATAAATTTTAAGATTTTGAAAACATTACTAGTATAAGTTTAGTAAATATGAAATTTAAATATGAGACTTTGTTGTAAAGAAATAATGCATATATAATATGATTTTAGATTTATAAAAATAAAATCATGCTATTTTGGTATAATTTTTTGAATGTGAAAAATAAACTCGTTTTAGACATACATGGCTTTAATTAATATTAAGTAATTTTTTATTTTAAATAAAATTATGTTATAGTCACACGTCGTACTAAGTAAATATAATCTTATTTATATCTAAATAGTGTTAGCATGACAGACTTCATTTTAAAATGTATATCTAAAATAATTTTACTACAACTTTATTCTTATAAATCTAAAGTTGTATAATGACATAACTGACCTATACTTACAAATCTAAAGTTATATCATGACATGACTGACCTATACGGATAATTTTTTCAAAATATCTCAATTTGAGTAAATCCCTTTCATAATTTAGCAAAGATCTTAACTTGTTAAAACATTAAAAATATTATTAAATACAAATATAATTAAAAAAGGTTTTATACATTTTTAAAAGATATTTTTCTAATTTTGATACTGTTTGAAATTTATTTTCCTTATTTATTCTTTCTAAATACTACGAGTATGTGTTTTATTGTTGAATAGTTAGAAAAAATCTTAAAATCATTAATAATGAAAGTTAATCTAATACATTGATATTTTTTAAAAAATATTCAACTAAAATTATTATTTTTATTAATATCCGTGATTAAGTTAGAAGTTTCTTTTGTATATTATTTTATTCATTATAATATATGTGCTATTAACTCATGGACATTGACCTCCTTCCAAAAGAAATCGATAAATTTCAGAAATAGTAATGATTGGCAAACTTAGTTAAACCTCTAATTAAAAGACAATTTTATTTTACTTATTAATCATTTCTTCACATTATTATAATATAGTTGTTAAAGGATGATTTTAATTGTCAATTTTACCGATATTTAAAAAAAAAAACAAAGAAAAAAAGAGGAAATGGCCGGTGCTGCTGAATTGTTATTTTTCTGTCCACCACAAACAACACGAGTGAATTCGTTAGCCACTCGTAAATAGTAATATTAATCTTCTCTTTATAAAATCAATAATCTAGCTTACACATTAAAATACCTTCAGTTTTGCAACAATCAACTGCAATTAATAATTGATCCCTCAAAATTAGAACAATAACACCATATTATATAAATATTAAAAACACTAGCTTCTCAATCCAGCCTAGAAAGACTAACACAAAATGTGACTGACAATCTTGCATGGAAGAACCTTCGTTTGCAGCAATCGTGCTCTTCCAGAGTCTGTTTTCAGGTGAAAAAGAAATATGGCGTAACATTTCTTATCTGTCTGCAGATCACAACCATAATCAATTCAGAATAGAGGAATGGTGCTTTGAGGTGAGTGTTCCAACTATTTTGGGGGAGTCAAATTCCAATTCTTTGAAATTTCTGTGGGCCTATAGAGATGACCACCTGCAAACATCAGCACAAACAGATAAGAATTGCAAGAAGGATATATTATTCTCCTATACTCAACAAGACAAACCATGATATGAGGACCATAAAAAGAGCTATACATGGCTACATATCATTCTACTTGTGTCAAAGAAATCAGCAAATGAAATGTTATGGTAAACATGGAAACCAATGTTGAAAGTTTAGAACACCGATTGATGAGCATAAACTAATAAAATATAATTCAAAACACAGAAATCACGTACAGGTGTTGTTCTAGAGATAAAAGTCTCTCGTAGATAATATTCTATTCGTAAACTAGAAATAACAATACTCCTTTCTTATTTACACACCCTACTATCAACTGTACCCCAATACATAACTTCCATCAGTTGTTTTCTACGAATAACTGAATCAAGGGAGCTTCAAATTGTAACACAGAGCAAATACTGAACAAGTAATGCAGGACGTTAGGACCCCAGTAAATAGTGAGGTGGTAAAATGGTAAGGTAAACAATAGAATCTCACAATATATAAGGTATACGAGACAGAGAATAAGAAAAAGAGGAATGATAAGTTAGGGAGAGATGCCATGAGAGGGGAGGGAGAGAATTGTGGAAATAAACTTTCGGAAGAAAGCTTGGTCTCTCAAAATACCTAGTAAACCTTTTGTTCCTTTCCTTCCATTTAAGAAATAGTACACATGGGGGAAAAGCTAGATACTACAATAGTATCAGTTCTATTCCTCAATATTCAGTGACATTTTTTTCTTATTTTAAAATTACTCATAACAGTTCTAACACCGGACAAGTTATTTTCTATCAAATATTCTGATAATACTATACTGCTTATAGGTCCAAACTTCTGCGCATAGCTGCTCCTAAGTCACATGATTAGTGAGTACTACTCAAGAATCATGATAGTTATTACCAATCCCCATCAAAAAACTTTATCACACGGAATTTTGATATGAACAGATGAGTTTAAAGTAAATATCACAGCACATGTAGACAATCATCAGTAATCCATTGTGGCATGACCAAACCAGAATACCAGATTTCAACTATGTACCAAGAAAGTAAATGTTTTCAATAATTCATTATTATATCATATAATAAATATATTAGGGTATGTTTGGATTCCACTTTGGGGTGCTCCATACTCGGTTTGGATAGTTAACTTAATTTTGTGACACGTTTAGTTTTCCTCAAAAGTACATTTGCACACTAAAATTTTGCCTGAGACCAAGTTTCCATGAAAGCAAAACTTGGGTATCTTGGATATTTGTTGCCGACTCAGTTTGCAAAATGAAAACTACTAGAAAACTAGTTTTCCCAACTTTAACCCAAACACGCTTAGTTAGTGGAGCCAAAGGCACTCAGTCGAGTCCAGTTTGTTCATATGTTCATCAAAATATAGTGAAGGAGTGCACAACAGCATAGAAACATAAGCTAAAAACCAGAAAGTTTCTGAAAAATACGAGTTGATGAATATAAATGTGATTTAGGATTCAAATAAGATCATCATATACATTTTTTTCACGTCATGCCAAGGGCAAGTCTAGGCAAAATAGTGAAGTTGCTACCTGGTGACTTAAAGGTCACAGGTTCAAATCATGGAAACAGCCTCTCCGCTTGGGTTAAGACTCAACACATCTACTCTCCCTAACCTAACTAGGTGGGGAACCTTGAGTTGAGCACTAGGCTGCCCTTGCTATGCCAAATGCATAACTGCATACGTATCACAGGAAAACAAACATCAATACTGAATTTAACACCATGAAATCAAGGCTATGAACATCAAACCATCGACTGAAGTAGGTAGCATCAATTGATTAAATGCAAGGATAAACTAAGATTTTATAGTGGTCTCATTTTATGTTTTAATCAACAGAACAAAAAAGTACCTAAATATTGTTCTAAAATATTCTAAGAAACCTAGAACATATCATAACAGAATCATTAAGAGATCGATAAAACAAGCCACCTCGATGAGATATAAGGTGAATCCGCGAACGGGGCCCTTCAAACTTCCAGTTATCTTCAACCAAAGATTTAACCTCCTTGTCAAGTGCAGCCATGAGATCTGATTTTAAAACTGTGAAATAAGAATGCAGAATGTCAAAATGAATGCCTCATGCGCAAGTTCAGGAAGAACAGACAACAGAATACACTCCAAAACTACATGGAAAGATGTTGTACTCCAAGTGAACCAAAGTTTTATATTTCCCTTTCCTTCTTTTCAAAACCAATACATGGTGAATGAACATAGGAAACCAGATCAGAAAGGCGTAGCTGGTATAAATCCTAGCCACGATGTAATTTAAGACCACGTATTAATTCAAACCCGAGAAACCCCAAAGGAGAAAACAAAGAAAATAAATAAATAATCTATATCGAACGCCAAAATCTTTAGCCGTAAACAATAATTGAGAGTAACTCAGGAATCTAAGTAATTGCAATGCTAAATAATTGAGATTAAAGACACTGAAAAGAAATCACATTAAAATAAAATAGTCAGAAAGGGACCGTTCGAAGAACTTCACCCTAATAGCTAACGGATATGATATACATCCCAATTGTGAAATGACCGCAAAGGTTCAATTTTGAATGAAGATCAGAACAGAGGAAGTAGATTGAATGAAGCCCACCTAACATGGCTTCGTCTTTACGCTCTAGCGATGACATAGGGTCACACGGAAAAATAAAATCGTCAACGGATACAGTCGCGTTGCTGCTGCCGCCGCCGCCTCCACCACCTACAACCGCCGTCGTCGATAGCGAAGAATGAGCCGGTGATGAATTATTCATCGTTCCCCCAACACTGTTTTTTCAGCGGTTGGTCTTCTGAATATGAATAAGAACCGAACCGGTATGTTACTGAAGTTTTCTGAGCTTGCGTTCAGATTCAGAACTCTGTGTGATCAAGTTTTGCTATGGTCAATTGTCTAAGAGAACACCAACTTCTCAGATTGGGTGATGGTGGGAAGGATCGAGCCAGCAAGTATTGAAATTTGAATCAGCACCTTTTTATTTTGTTCCACCCACATCCACACAAGGCTCTTGGCAAAAGAAAAAAAAAATTAAAATTTTGAAAAATATTTGGTTTTATTTTAAGAATAGTAAATTTGAAAAAAAAAAAAAAACTATAGTAAGTTGATAAAAAATATTGTTTTAAAATATTTATTTATTTTCAATTAAATTAAGATGAACTAACATTCACAATAACTTTATAATTTCATATTTTAAAAACATTTCAAATAAACTATAAAAATAAGTTTATTAATTTCAATTCTTTACTTCAGTTTGACCAAGGTGTATTAAGTATTATAAATTTTAATTATATGTATTGAATTTTTATAGATGGAAAAGATCTCTCTCCTTATTTTTCCAGCTTTCAATATCTTTATGTAAAGTTGATGTTGTGGAGGCAACTATCACTCCCAGGTGACATTCACAAGGCTACAATCACATATGAAAATGCAACCAATAATTGAATTGTAGGCAAAAGAAATCCTTATAATCAAATGAAAACTTATCGTTGCATCTTATCTTCTAATCAATAACATTATTGGCTTTTGGTAAATCAACAATTGACTTAATAAAAGAAAAGCACTTTTTGGACAATAAGTTATTCCAATTTATAATTTAAAATGTGCTAATATAAAAAGAATATTGTCTGCTCTTAAAAGAGTGTAGTCTGCATTCTTATTTTTTAGATAATGAAAGATAAATTATTGTAAATGTAATTTCTTGAAATATTTAACATCTAAGAAAATTGTACCGTGTGACTTTTGATAATATATTTTTATTTGTGTTGTATTTTTCATAATTTTTCTTTCGGATGAATCAAAAACTTATTCAGATTTATATTTTATCTTTTGAAAATATTCTTTTAACCATTGAGGTTTTTCTTTTTCTTATTTACTTTTTTTCTATTATTACGTAATTTCTTTCTAGATGTTCCTTCATTCTCTTCTTTAAAAGAAAGGAACTAAGATATAATAAATATGTTACCTCTTCTAAAAACTCACCACGTTCAACATTCAAATACCTTATTTGAATAATTCAAATTTGAATTATTTCTTAAAAAATTGAATTGAGAAAAGAGGAAATTAATTTAATATGTTTAAAATAATTTTCATAAATTTAATATATTTATAATCAAATAATTATCACATTATGTCTGTTTTCATTAAAATTATTATGTAAATTCAATGATTTATTGTTAATTTAAAATAATTTAAGTTATTTCACTTGATTCAGGGAATGACTTGAATATTTAATATCAAATTTTAAGTGTACATTATACATTGTAATATTTTATAATTGAATTATAACGGTTGTAAGTTATTTTACAACATTTATGATAGTTGCAAGTTATCATAATATCATTAGATCAAGTATTTATTAGTAGAAAAAAGTTTTAGTTGAACTCATTTTGTTATAGTTTTGTAACTTTTTTTCATTAAAAGCATAATAGATTAAATATTACAATTCAATTATGACTTATCTTACTTAGGCTATATTTGAATGTCACATATAATAATCTTTTTTAAACATTAAGTCTATTAAAAATGTTTGATGTTATTTATAACAATTTTCTATTAGTAATTATATCTCTGAAAATTGGAGATTAACTTTGATATCTTTCATATATCTCAAATCATCCAATTCAATTAAACTTGAATTCATACCGCTATATGTATCTTTTGATTCTCTTTGGAAGACATATCTTATCATTCTACTAAAAATAATATTATATATCATGTAATGTGAATACTAGAATTGAATCCACAACTATCAAGCAATACTATTATTACAATACAAATATTACAACCGTAATTTATATACATACTCCAAACTATATCATGAAAAAGGATTTATCTATAATAATCATCATCATTTCAACATGACCAATAAATGTTTTGGATGATAAACATTTAGTAAATAAATTTGTTATTAAATTTGTAATAATATACTTAACTGTATTTCCTCTAATTATACTTCCTTTAATCAAATTTATGTAGTATTTATTATTTTTAGAAAATAAAATAACTACAAAAAAATTATCACAATGAATCTTCGTCCACAATATCAATTGCTGAAGTAAAATTCTGCAAATTCTGCATCACAATGCTAGAATTGTGATTTCAAAGTATGCGACAAACTCTTTCTCCATAATCTAAACTAACACTTCAAAGGTGATGCCACCTTCTATACTTAAACACGTAATCATTTGTATAATGCAATTTACATAATACAAGTGATTATTTTTGAAAATGGAAATGAAGTAATTTCTTCACACTAGAAGGGGATGGGAGGACAGGTGGTTAAGGAAGAGACGAATAGCAAGAACTGTTTTTTGAAATATTATAAAATTATATTTAAGGACTGTTATAATTTTTTAAAACCATGATAATGCCTTGAATCCTCTGAATCTTGGTTATTTAAATTAAATTGAATAATCATTTGTTATTCATTTAGCCTGCAGTCTATTTAACTTGCAGATTTTGTTGACTTGAAAAAAGGCAATTTAAATTAAAACGAATCATCTTTTACTGTTCATTTACCCCGCAGTCTATTTAACTCAATCTAAATATATTTAAATAGATTAAAGTCGAATTGATTAACTCATTTTATAAAATAATAATATGTATTTTAAAAATACAAATATTATAATAAAAGTATCGAAAAAAAAAATATAATTTATATATTAAATTATTATATCCAAAATTATAATTAATTTTATTAATAATTTTAAAAATTCATAATCAATAAGTGGTTGGAGAATTGTAGAACGAATACAAAGTTCCAAATTTGGGAAAAGAACCCCACAACTCCAAGGGGAGAAAATGAAAAATAAAATAATCCTAGATAGAGATACTGCTAAAAAGAGTCGGTAATGGTAACTTTCAAGTTGCATTTACAGGTAAAGAACAAACTAATATTTGTTTTAATTAAGGAAAAAAAAAAAACTAACACAACAAGCAGGTTGTGACACATTCTTAAAAGGCCCAAGCACCAACAAAGAACCAAGAAGATATACCCGAACAAAATAACGATACACTAGTGTTAATATTCCCACGTCATGTACTGAAACCTGATGAGACCAGGTCCAGGAGTCATTCATGAGATCTGGTAAGTCATCACTCAGTGTTAATCATCAGCGAGGGAGATCCTATCTGCAGTTCTGTAAATAGTGCATCTGATTCATAATAAAATTGATAGTCTTTGACTAAGCAGCAAGGACAATGATGACGATCAGAAGCACGATCCCGAATATCACCAAAAGCAAGCACGTCTACATATAAAAAACAAACAAGAACATTCGCGTTTAACAAGGAAAAATACATGAAGCTTTAAAAGAATAAAGCAAAGGTGGGATCAAAGAACAAGATATTGTATCCATCATTCATGATTAGAAATTGAACCTAAGGAAATTGTTATATGATCAATCATACACCACCATACCATAACCCAGCTCCGTAAAACAAATGGTATCCACTATGGAAACAGAAAATCATCCAAGAGGCGACCAAAGCCCAAAATATTGACTTAAACTGTAAAACAAGGCCTCTGTCATTCTTATAGATATGAATCATAAAATCTGTTGCCTTTCGAAAGTTCAAACTGAAGTAATGAAGGGTTCAGTTCGTTTAGCCCCTAACATCTATATCTATTCAAGAAATTATGCATCTAAATTTATGTGATGAGCACAAAGGGGACCTAAACCCAAAAACCAATAATAGATAAGAGACATTATATATTACCAAAGATGAATTTGATCTTTGCGTCTTTGATGCTTTGGCAAGTTGAGATTTTGCTTGTGCAGTTGCTGCGTGAGAATGCTCAATATTGGACCCAATATCATCTACAAAAAGTGGAATTTTTTTACATCAAATAACAAAATCAAGTCTAGACATTAGAAATAGATTTAATACAGGAATATGTGCAATTAGAAAAGCGTAAGGGCAAAAAACTAAGTTACCAATCATTGTTCCTTGCTCATGGACAAGCACAGCAAGATCTTTGAAAATCTCATTCACTTCACCAATCTGCTGCTGGATTTCTTGAATGCCTTGCTCTCTTTCCTCAATGATAGCCTCATTGAATGCAATCTCATTATCTAAGAATAATACTTCCTGTCTGTTTGGCATCAATAATACAAGAGCTTAGAAAATAAAATAATGCAAATGGTCAAACTTGACAAGCAGTGTCTTCAAATATTACAAATTCATGTTCAATTTTTTTTTTTTATCGAACTTAGTAATATGTGGCAGAATCCTGCCTATAATCATGTCACCAAATCCTTTGCTACACCAAGGGAAAAACAGAAGACGGCACCTTTTAGCATCAGTGCCATTACAGATGAAACGTGAAATAAAATTAGTTGAATTTGAAAAGCAACCTTCAGATAAATAATTTGAAGAGTTTAATTAAATCAAATGATGAGTGGATTCTGCCAGTTACAATTTTGAAATTTTATCTAATATTGATAATAGAAGTAGCGCTCTTAAATCTTTAAAAAAAACAATAATCTCATGAAAATAAATCTGCAAATCACTCATTCACTATCAGTGAGAGAAATCACCTTCTAGATTCCACAAGAAGAGCCCGCTGTTCCGGAGTCTTATCAGAACTAATGTCTATTTCGCCAGCAGTATAGCTGCAAACAGGAAGGAAAGTCCATATCATTAGCATTCTCTACGGATAGGTAATGAAGATTAGAAGCAACTACAAAGAGGTAGGCACTAAAGAAACACAACTGTTCACCAAAAGAAACCTTTTAGTTCATTGTTCCAAACCAGTTCAAGCAATAAAGTTGCTTCTATATAAGTCACATACACAAACACAAGGAGCATCTTGCCTCATGCACAAACTCCAACTAGGAAAACAGTTATGCGCATAATTTTTCAGTCAAACAGTATATCCGTGATAGCTGATTACAAAATTGGAAAGAAAATAGATCTTCCTATGATCCTATCAGAGAAGTAAAGGCCAGTTCTCTAATTTACAGAATATTTACAGCTTAATTCAATCAATCAGAACACTTACTTACAGCAATAAAATAAAACCAAATCAATAATATTTATTGACATGTTATAACGTATATTGGCTGATTCAAACAATCCAACAACAGTCTATTGTACCTGGATGGAAGAACTGCTTGTGGAACAAAAGGTGTGTAAGCTGTTTCCCTCTCAGCTGCAAGACGCTGAGCCTTCTGAAACTCTTTCAACACCGCCTGAAAATCTTTTGCAAGCTTAGCATCTGCTATCTTCTTATTCGCCTGCAAGCAAATACAAACAAGACATTGAACGCCACATTTTCTTTCCTCATTCTTTCCTCAAGGAAAAAAAAAAATCAAGATCACCCCACCAACAATTCACAACATAAACTACCAAAAACACAACACATGCATCCACTCAAAAATAAATCCCAAACTACTTTAATCTAGACCGCGTTCTATAAAAGTGCCAGCTCAGCAACAAACTCAGTAGTTTAGAAAGAAGCTTACTCGTTACAGAATCCGATCAAGAGAAAAACAAGTCTAAGATGCTATGCATGTTGAATTAAAGTACAAGGCATTACATTAACTTCCGCGTCGTGATCAATCTCACTAGCTTGCTTAAGTTTATTCGAAGTATCCTTCACCAATTGTCCAATATGCAGTCTTGTCTTATGCCTGCAAGATGCTAACACGCATAAGCCACATCACCGTAATAGAAAGCAATCGTTATCTTAAACGGCAAGCAATACGCAATCCGATCAATCAAAACAACATAATCGAGGCACATAGAGAGAAAGACATAGTGAAGATATGATGATGATCTTACAGCTTCTCGCGGAGTTCGGGCGTGTCCTTGGGGGTTCCGAGGGTGTTGACGAGTCGCTGGAACGTGGAGACGGCGGTGTTAATCTGAAATACGCCGGAAGCCACCGCTTGCGTAGGGTCCTGTTTGCCGTTGACCAGGTTGCGCCGGGAAGCGAAAGGCCGGCCAGCCTCGATGTCCTGAAAGCTCATCTTTCTGTAATTAATTAACTTAATAACTGTGCGTAACCCTAAGTTATTTTCTCTATTCGAGGAGAAGATTCTGGAATTTGAAAGAGAAACAGGGTGGGAATGTGGCGAATTTAGAGGCTCTGGTGTCAAAACCCACCGCGGACAGAGATTCGAAGTTTGCAACGATGAAAATTGTAAACGCGATTTAGAGAGAGAGATTTAAAGAATGTTTGTTTGGTGATGATGACTGAGTGAGGTTTTCCTCGGTATAAATTATAATATGAAACTCTTGGTTGTAAATCCCTATCGGCACGTCCACGTGGACCCACAAAACACGTGTTTCTTCCAGCGGAGCAGATAATATATGGAGCCTTTTTTGCTCTCGCACGCGCGTTCAAATAATTTTTTTTTTTTGTATAATTAAGCTTTATAATAAATAATATTATAGTTCAGATTTTAATCGCGTGCGTTATATGTGCGTTATAATTAAAAAAATATTTTCAAATATAGGAATTAATCAATTAACATTTTCAAAAGTATATTAATGTGTGTATTGCATACGGTGCTTATTTTTATATCATTAGAACTTATAAAAAATAAAATTTAAATTGTAATTTAGATTAGCATTATTAATTTTATTTTCAAATATTGATCGGTAAAAAATATAAAAGATTATTTTAATGTAAAGATAAAAGATGATCAAATAAAAAAAATGGTGGCTAAGAATATTGAATATACAAATAGAGATGAAAAAAAAAAACAAAATAGTTAATGATAGTTGAGATATTTTTTAAACAAAATACAAGATTAATCTTTTCTATATTGGTTAAATCAAGTTGATGAATTAAGAATATTTAAAAATGATTGACTCTTTAAAAAAAAATCAATTAAATCTAACAAATCAAAATGTGAACAACCTAACTATCAATCAAATGCATTAATGATATAAAAATATTAAGATCAATGGAAAAAAAGTTAGGGGTTCTGAAGATTAAAAAAAAATTGTATAAATGGAATATAGAAAGAAGGGGAAAACATTGAAAACGAAAACTGGTATATATATTGGAAAGAACAAGATCTCACTTTTTCAACTTATTGTAATTTGTAATACAAACATATTCAATTAACAATGTAGAAATATATTTTGATATCTACAATTTATATTTAAAATTTTTCATGAATAGAATCAATTACGCTGCATTTTTAATTGTTCAAAAATTTAAAAATATTGGAATTTAAGTTAGAGACGAAAATAAAATATGATACATTGAGAGAACTAACGGTTAAGAGATAAAATAGATTAATAAAAATAAAAAATGTAATTTCAAATACTTGAAAATTCCTTTTATTAATTATTAAAATAGTATGCGAAATTTCGATTAAAAAACTATTCACGTGTCTGATTAAAAAAATGCAACGATGGAAAAAAATCTCACTCATCAAAATATGGTTTTTAGTTTATAGCATAAAATATATTTATGGATTAACAGTAAGGAACAATAAGATATACAGAAAAACAATAATGAGTTGGTTTCGTATCAAATTTGCAGTAGAAGTTGACAGTCTTTTTAGCTAATAAAGATTTATGTTTATGTTGTATTCAGCTTAGTACGCTTCAAAATGCTTTTAATATCGAATATTCCTTTTTTACCAATTTTAATAATCTAATACTACAGAAAGAGGTTTTTTTTTATCAAAGATTTTATCATAAAGACGTGGGAGTTAATATGAAAATGATGTTGCAAATTCAAATTGAATTTGTGTCCTATTATAGACTTTTGCTTTGAACTTTTATTCATTCAGAAGTAGTACATATTAAGATAGTATAAACATTTGATGACATATGGTATTGTATTTAATTTTAATAAAGACGCTAAATCCTAATAAGGATATTAATTTATTACATTTAGATATTATTTATTATGATCAAAATTATAGATTATCTATATTAATTTTTTTTATAAATGCTAAACTATCTTTAATTAAACTATAAAAATAAGATTGTGAAAACATATCCTTTAATAATAACATTGCCTCAATTAAAAAAATATTATTTTATACTTGTAGTCAATAATAAAAGAATATTATACATTGAAAAAGATCGTACATAATTAAAATTATAAAGCATTATGCTCACATACATAAAAATATCTTATTTATGATTTTTTTATTACACTATTTTATTATTTTCAATAAAAGTCCTTTTTAGTTCTCCAATTAAAATAGTTAAGACAACCCAAAAAGTAGCAAGTAATAGGTGTATGCTACTTTAAGCATAAAAAACGTGGCCCAAATATGCATAATTCACGGGTGCCAGGCTAACAAGAGTGGCCCATTACAAGTCCAAAAGAAAGTAGTCCAGAATTGTCGTAATCATAACAGATAAAAAGAACCCAACATGAAGACTTAAAATGTATTTGTTACAACACTACTATATGATATAATCATAACAACATGAAAACATTTAAGAATAAAAAATAATGCAAACCAGTTGATCTTAAATTTATTGTAATGTATTTTAATCTTAATTATCTTTATATAATAATATTTTTTAATTGCCTACAATAATAATAATAATAATAATAATAATAATAATA
>Ga0099825_1001590_pt1 | contig 29247 bp, 14 predicted proteins | sample SiratroredBW_FD_76838 | JGI IMG/M metagenome (GOLD analysis project Ga0099825, IMG submission 76838) | Root nodule microbial communities of legume samples collected from California, USA - Siratro red BW | ecosystem: Host-associated > Plants > Roots > Nodule | place: USA: California | collected...
AAAAAAAAAAAAATAAAAAAAAAAAAAAAAAAAAAAAAAAAAATGTTAAAAAAAAAAAAAAAATTTTAAAAGTTGGGGAGTGTTTTTTTTTTTTTTTTTTGTGTGGTGTTAAGTATGTGGGGTTGAATAATGCTTTTCTTCTTTTTGCTCTATTTTTTAGGGTTTGAAAGATATAGCCACTTTGCACTTTAGGTTGGTCAATTATTCTCTCCCATTGGAGGAAAAATAAAATGACTAACTTTGGAAATTTAATTTTGACTCAATATACAACTTTAATACAATCTATATTACATTCATATATGGCGTCTCAATCACATGTATTAACCAATTTTCACTTATTAATCATTATTACTATAACTAACAAAAATTGAGGTCAAACAGTATATGGCGTGCCTCCTTTAATTCCTCTTGGTTTAAATATTTTTTCCAACTCTTTCACTAGTTTAAATTATACTTAACATTTATTTCACTGAGCCATAATTAGCTGTATTAATAAACCTTGAAAATTATAACATTATTGAAAACAAAGAAATAAAGATGTAATCTATTATATATATATATATATATATATATATATATATATATGTGTGTGTGTGTGTTTGTGGAGTATTCTAACTATATAAATTTTTTATTGATGTGCTAGTTAGTATACATACCAGAAGTTAATTTTTAGCGGAATTTGCTTAGTACATATTTTTTGGAAGATATGATAGTCATTTTTGTTGAAACAAGGAAGGAGAGTGACAACTAATTCTTTAGACTTTTTTTTAAGGAAAGATAAATGCATTGATATAATTTTCTTAGAGTTTTGTTGAGATAAATAATAAAATTTTCCATAATTTTTTGTGGAAATAAGAATTATGCGTGTATAAATGAAATAATTTAACATTTTTAATATATATATTTAATAATAAAGTAAGAGGCATAAAAACAAGATTAAAAAAAACACTTTATTAATACTAAATGATTTATATCCATAATCTACTCGCAATACAATATGTAATCTTTAAGTTCATAAAATCTCTGTATACACGATAGATTACGGAGTAACTAAAGATAGTTTAAAATAAAAACTGTTAAAGATAATTATAACAAATATGTATTAGACAATTTAATTACTAGATTATCTTTAAGACTTCTTCCCCTTCGTATAAGACAATCTAAATGTTTTAAACTCTTCAAATTATAATTTAACAAATATATATATATATATATATTGGGAATTAATAATTTTTTTTTGAGTAATTTAAATGAACCTTCAACAATATATATATATATATATAAAGAATCTTTATATATACATAATAATTGTTGTAAGATTCTAATGTCTTCATCTTCATCAACAGCAATAAACTTATATGTTGAACATCATATTTTATAAACTGTTTTTGACCAGCTTCTTTTCATTTTATGATAAACATTTTTTTTATGTTTGTTTTCTTTTACTAACTTTTTTCACTTTATAATAAACATCTTTTTATCTTCGTTTTCTCATACTATACTAGTGTTGTGTCATAGAGAACATACTTGTGTTTAGACAAGTACTTTGTTGTACTTGTTGGGATAGGAGGTGTGTCTTTTAAGACAACGAGTTGTCAAGAGAGGGAATAGCTTATGCATTCACATGTAAGATACTTTTACACCACATCTAACTGCAAAGTATTATTTAGAATAATTTTGTTAATTTTTACAATAACTATCCAAAAATTATATTAACGATATCTTTTCTGAATGAAAATATAAAACATTTTACATTACTAAACTCCAGATAATAAGTGTTTCTGTCAAATTAAACTTTAATATGCTGTAAATTTTTTATTAATTTCAAAATTTAATATGAATTTCATATTTACATCCATTTAATAGTTATTTATTTCTATCAATTTAAAATATTAAAATATTAGAAATATGATTCATATTCTTTTATCTTTATTGAATATTTTATTGCTACAAAGTGAAACTAATGTAACTTAAATCAAAAGACTATACCATTTATATTTAATTTTTTATTAAATTTTTTTAGTTAGTGTGAAACTAACTAGTCGTACTTGATTTTCAACAAATATTTTATTTTAAGATTTATTCTATTACAATACACAATATTTTAGACGTACAAATGAAAATATTATTTTATATGATAAAAAATAATAAGTTAGGATGCGTTGCCAAAAAAAATCGCAACGTATAAGTTTGAATGGATGTATGGAATGTTGGAAAGCAGGGCATTCTTATCATTGACAGAAAAGGAAGACAGCCAAAAATCACTTTTTATAATTCTGCGTAGATTTTAAACAAGTGTTTTATTTTTTCAATAGAACATGGCACCACAAGACCAAGCATATATCTTCCATGTTCTTATAAACCACTAATCTAGCTTTATGGGCACCTATGTCCACTACATTTTTTTCGTTTATTATAATAATTTGATGTTCTAGACACTGCTTTGGAAGTTCAACTTTCTCTCCATCTAGCTGTGAATCTTTAGCTTCCTATATAAACACCAAACCCTCATGTTTGGTTTGTGCCTGTGTCTTCTCTCTCACTCACTCATTCTCTCCATCTTTGCCCTTTACTTTTTGGAAAGGAAAATGGGTGCACTTACCTACATCATCTCCAACTTTTGCACAGTTCCAACCACAAAGACCAAAACAATGCAGGTACATGTCACAACACCATTTTCCTTTATACTTTCTTCTTCCCTCCACACTTTTCTAAACTTCCTGGTTTCATTCCTGTAGCTATTAGTTGCAGCTACTTATATTATACATCATTGGTTCCTCATATATATGTTGGTCTTCGTTTTAGACAGTTGAGATCAAAGTCAAAATGGACTGTGATGGCTGTGAAAGAAAAGTCAGAAATGCAGTAGCCACAATGAAAGGTTCTTACTTCTAATCCAAGTTTTATTACTAGATATCTACACATATCAGATACCTTGTATATATAATGTGTTGAATGAGATCAAGGGATTCAGATTTTTTTATTTTTTCAGCAATGGTGGTTAACCTAAAATCTCATACTAAGTCTATCTACTAAACTCCTTACCACTAAGTTAACCCTAATGAGTTGAGATTTGAATTCTTATCCTCTTAAAGTTGAATTTCAGTTCAAGGTCATGCTTTTGTAAAGAACATTTTAGTACTTAACAAACATCTTAAGCTTTTGAGGTATGTGAGTTGTAGCCAAAGGGAAAACAAATTAACCGTGTATCATCAAAACCACATGTTAAATGTGCATTAATGATTGCGTGTGCACGTGTTGCAGGAGTGAAATCTGTGGAGATAAACCGAAAGCAAAGCAGGGTGACAGTGAATGGTTGTGTTGATCCAAACAAGGTGTTAAATAGGATAAAGAGCACTGGGAAGAAAAGAGCTGAATTTTGGCCCTATGTTCCTCAGCATGTGGTGACATATCCTCATGCTTCTGGCGTTTATGACAAAAGGGCACCCTCGGGCTATGTTCGAAACATGCAAACATTTACACCTTCTGCTGAGACAGAAGAGAAATTCATGTCCCTTTTCAGTGAAGACAACGTAAATGCATGCTCCATCATGTAACATATAATGTAAGCAACAATATCTGACACAAAGGAGAAATTAGTAGATGATATGATACAACTGAATTTCGATCACTCTTTACTTGACAGCATGAAGATATTCTCGATTTACAAATAAAATTAATAATGGATTCTGTGTTACATATAATAATTTGTGATCTCACACGGCTCTTGGTTCTCGTAGATCTACCAGCTTTTTCTTTACACTTGGTGCTTCGAAGTGTGATGGAGAAGGGTCAATGAATGTATGTAGTACACACACCCTTTTTCTACTTTTTGTTAATGTGCTTTGGGACAAAAACTCTGAATTGCCATGCTAGCTATAGCTAGCGTCAATTATTGAAACTTCGTGGAAACTGAAAAACGCTGGAGTGCAATCAAACTTTAGAAGGTATATTAAAATAGCAGAAATCATTTTCGAAAGGTGTTGAGGCGAATTTGATTCTTGCTGCCTACCACAGACAAATCGAATAACGCAAAGGACCACTGTTACTCCTAACTCCCTCATTAAGCCAATGTTATTCATTTACACCATAATTAACTGCTTTTTCAGAACAATTATTGACTGTATATGAAGCATGATTGATAACATATCAGGTAAAGGACGATTTATAAGGGATTTGTATTAAAAACAAGGATAAGGATTGGTTCAGTTGGTGAATTTATACATACACATATATATATATATATATATATATATATATATATATATATATATTGTATCATGCTTTTGGAATAAGACAACATTTAACTTTTATGAAAAAAGAAAAAAAACAGACTTTTATTTCACTTTTTTTTGTAGGGAATTGCATGCGGTCCGTACACTAAACTCTAATTTAATTGACTATGTCTTGTTTGTGTATTATATTTCATACATAGTATATATTTAGATATGCTTTTCACTTAATTTTTATTTTCATGTATACACTTATAAATATTTTATAAAAATAAAAAACAACAACTATTATTGTAACCCTAAATAGGGGTTTCACACAGAGAAGAACTCCTGTAATTATATTATATGACAAGGAGAATTGAATAAAGTAACCAGGTATTTTACTTTCTTTTTTAGTCTTAGTGTTTTTCTCTTTTAAATGATTGTAGATTATTACATGGTTTTGTACACAACAAACATTGTTGTTTTTTTGCAATACAAATATTAGTGATAAAGTTGTTATCATGTTGTAATACTTGCAAAAAGGTTTGCAAGTGGACTTATTCTACGTTTGGGATCACTATATCCGTTGAATCCCTTCTCTCTCTTTCACTTTTTTTTTTTCCCAGCTACATACACCTTAATTATTCTCCTTTCTCTCCAAAGTCTTTTTATTTTTCTCAGGAATGATTAACTTTGCCCTGATTTAAATTAAATTATTTTTACTTTACTCCTTTTCAACATAACACATGATAGCTTTTAAATTAACATTATATATTCATGAGACTCTGTAGGGTAGCAAAAGACCTTAATGATTAAAGATGCGTTGCAAGCAAAAATTTTCATTTATACAATATCTATAGTTGTTTGCGAAGGTTAAAGTTTAATTACTTCTGCAATAAGCTATTTAAAATAGACTTATGAAGTGCATCAAATATTTAATTTATTTTATGCATAATGAACATTATTATAAGTAGAGATATTTTGAAATAAGCATGGCAAATATGAATTTACTTAAGGTTTCCTTAGCATGATTTCTCATTTTTTTTTTTAAAAAAGTTTGTCTCTCTAGCACAATGTAAATGACTTTGTAAGTGGTTATAATAGTGTCTTACTAAGATTTGTGCAATCGAATTAATAATAAATAAAATTACTGAAAGGAGTTATTTATTTTCAAGTAAACATCAATGCTTATCATAAAAATACTACGGAATATGCGGTCACTACCTTAGGGTTTACAAGTTAGGTTACTTAGTTACGTTGGTAAGAAGTATATGGTGCATGTTCGGGAAAGAGAATATTATAGAAATAATCAATTTTCAATGTTATAAAACAAAAAACCATCGACTTCTAAACGTTGAATCTGATAATATATTATTTTTTAAGTGGCTGAACATGTTTTAGAGAATCGCTTTTTTTAGGAAACAGAAAATCGCTTTAGATAGAAAAGGTTTAGAAACATTGATAGAGGCGACGTATTACGTATTCTATGTTGACTTAGTAAGTATATATTACTGCTAGCATAGACCTATAATGTACTATTAGTAGTAGTTTAGTTTTAAAAGTAAGATACTTAAATTATTATAAATTTCATACATCAATTTCTACTGATTAAAAAGAAAACAAATTGTGTATAAAAAAGTTTGTATAAAAAATGTTAATCTAAATAAACTCTTATCTATTTCTTATAACTATTCAAGTATATAGTTTATATGTACTAATAATCTTATTTCTCACAGTATTGTAGAACACACATGATTGAAATTTTACTTTAATATGGAAGTGGTATATGAGTTAGATTATAGAGTACTAATGCAGGCAGCACCAATAAGGAGGGTACTGTAGTTGAATCTGATATGTTGTAATGGTAATCTTATCTGATGGGGGCATTTAGATGATGAGGACCAGCCAAACACAAAAGAGAAGGTAAAGAAAGCTTTATTTAATGCTTTGCTTTGGTAGCTACTAAGCAAATATATTCCAGCCTTTTATATATAGCCTTGGCACAATCAACCAAAGCCACTGAGCATGACCATAAATATATATTCCAACTTAATCACTGTCCCTTTTGACCATTTTTGTTCTCCCTCTTCCATAATTGCATCATAATAAAGAGCCAGCCATGATTACTTTATTGATAAGTAATGCCAAAAGGTAACTCAGGAATTCATCATAAAGAGCTCAACCCTTCAAAATGGAGGCATTTTTCTAAAAGAAGCTTCTCCTGCATGCTAAAGGTCCTCTTCAATTGAACTTTTCCATGCCATGTTTTTGATTGACGTATAAAAAGTCCACTAAGAACCAACCCTTTGCTTAAATTTGTTTTCCAATAGATTAATCATATTCTAATCAATAGGTGTTTTCTACATCATATCAAAAGAAGCATGTACTTTCACAAAATTAATCAGTTACACAGAATGCTGAGAACACCATCTATACAAGTTATCAATTATATATGATTCATATACACGACAATCTCTCCTTGTGCTTCATAAGTTAAAGGGTGCAGTTGAAATAATCATATTTTAATCCTAAAAAATTCTGTTTTACTGAAAGACACTATATGTGAAACTGATACAACTTTTATTATATATATATAACAAAAGTCTTTCTAGCTATTTACAGGAACAATATTACATTCTGATATGACAGGGAACATAACTGATTGGAGCAAAATCCTTTACTGATTCTTGTAATGTAGAGTTGGAGCATAAGAATTGGGGAATTTTGTTTTCTTTGCTCGGCAAGAAAAAATATATAATATAATGTTCCATTCCTTATATAAAAACTTACTATACACAAATATAATAAAATATTCCTTTGTAACTTTTTAATTGGTAATACTGTGGAAAGTTATAAGATACCGTTCCTCCCTGTTTCATGTATCTCTAATAACATGAATTTGTATAGGTTTTAAGTATATATGATGTTAGCACTGATTCCAAAAAGTTTGTGACAATTCTTTTATGCAATCATGGTTATAAGGAAGTTATTTTAATAAATAAGATCAACAAATGTTTCCGCTCAAATTAAGCTTGTTGTCGTGGATCACCGTATAAAAATTAAAATAATAACATGATGTGCTTGAAAACTCGTTATTTTGTATATAAAAGAATTAAATTTCCATCCATAATATAAGTATTTATATATCCAAAATTGATTTTGAATGTGTCATTCTTATTGTACCTCTTTAAGATATAAAGACCAATCAAATATGAAAAATTTGTTTTATGTATTTTATTTATAATCCATGTTTATGTTTTCAATTGAGTTAGTCCAAAAATTTTCTTGTCATCCATTTCATTATTTCTGAACAAAATAAAGTTTCTTTGCTCTCATGACATTTAATAACAACCATCCACATATTATCTCATAAGAGTATTAATTTGAGATAATTTACATTAAAACCACTCATGTCTCCACGTCATTTTCCATTCCTATTTATTATTGATCCATACTTTCATATCTGACACCTTAATTGACTTCTTACAAGAGTTTTATATAACCAAGAAAATGTATCCTTGAGAGAGATATCACCATTCCACCTATATTTCCAAAATATGAATTTAGTTCCCTTTCTTGTTTATTATGATATACTTTTATCAAATCACCTAAGTTTATTTTACATTCCAGTTATTTTCGTTAGATTTTTCCACCAAACCCATTCATTCCTATCTTAAAATTCCTTATTCAGCATCCTCCAATCCCAATATTTAGATTTTAGTATTTCTTTCTATAATCCATTATCTTTAGTTGTTAGTCCCCATTTTCACTTGCTACAAGAGCATAATTAAATAATTGTATATCCTTTAAGCTTAACCCTTCCAAATACTTTTGACCTACATATTTTATCCCATTTCACTTAAGTCATTTTCTTTCCGAACCCTTCCTCAAAGAAACCATCTCTGTATCTTTCTAATCTTGTTTAGGACTTTTTTTTTTTGGCTCTATATAAAAAAAAAAGACAGAAATAATAAGGGTGGAACAATAAGGATAGATTTAAGCAGACTTAGTTTCAGTAGAAGACAACTCCTTTCTAATTTTAATAATTATATCGTCACATATCCTCAATTTTTATAGATTTTCCTTAATAGATATTCTAAATATGTGAATGACAATGTCACCAATAAGTAGTTAATATAATAGAATATTGTTTAATACGTTAGTTTGAACCCTTAAATTACTCTCCCATGAGTCTATTTTTAAATCTTTATACCCCTTCAAAAAATATCATAATATATTTTTGAGAGATAAAATATTTTATATATGATTCTAACACATAAAAAGAATCTCATTTGCAAATTACATTATATATATTCTTATATCATTTTTACCCATTTTAAGTCCTTATAGTATTATTAAATTTGTGGCTTGTTACACACTGATATAGTCTATCTCCACTACAAACGGTACTAGAGAATCTTTTGATCTAAATATTTTAGAAGAAGTAAATTCCTGTATTGGGTTCCTATTCAACAAAATAGATATTATCAATGATATAATGATTAGATGAATAATTAGGTGTAGAATAGAATGACAAATTGTAGTAGTCCCCTCAAGCTGCAATTGTGATAACAGACAAAGATATTGCGTATTCCAGATGATATTCTTTGCCTCCCTCAAACTCATAAATTCCTGATTTGTTCCAAGTTTGCATAAACATGTTCTAAAATAATCCTGGTTAGTTGATGGGAAGAAATGAACATTTGATTTAGAATCTTAAGTTGAAACTTGTCATGGACAAAATCGCAGACTCACTTTGCCTTTGGTTGTCTCATGATGAAAAGCTTGATTGATTTTGGAACTGTTGAAAACTTATCCTTGTGTCAAACTAAAATGTTTTAAAAACTTGCTCTTTCAGAAAATAATTTAACAAAATAGTGAGTGGCGGTCATATTCACATAAAGTAGTAAACATTTGATTTTAGTTTATTTAAATAGAAAAAGAACAATAAATAAGGAAATGGATTGGGACGCAATTAAATTAAGTAAAACAAGAATTAAAACAATAATCAACACAAAAAATATTAAAATTAAATTATGACAAAAACTCTACACTAAGGTATAATCTTAGCTTCAATTCCTATTATCAACTTTTTTTTTTTCAAAAATGTCTATCTGTTTTTGGTAAACTAGTTAGGTTTATTCATAACCTCTAATATCAATTTCTCCTTACATTTTTTAATAATTAAAAGCATCTCCAGCGTGATGCATAAAAGTTGTTTTGAGTTGCTTAGAGGTAATTTTTCCATTGGACATGTCTTCAGTGACACTTTTAAAAATATTCAAAACACATCTTAGTTTTTTTAGCAACTCAACATTAAGAATAAAAAAACTATTTTACTCGATGAAACAATAAATATTATTATGTGGAATAATTAAGTTTAAATTAAAAAAATTATGAATTGCGTAGAATTCTTAAAATTTCTTTCATTTGAGAATATTTGAGGGTAAATTTCTTAAGGATAACATGGTACTTTTAGATCATAAATTTCGTTTCTTAATATATGAAACAACTCAACTAAGTCATTTCTATTGGAAAGGTCCTAATGGCAACTCCAAGGAAACAACTCATAAGTTGTTTTTTGTGAGTTTATACAACTTCTTTTCAAGCAATTTAAACTCAATTTTGTTTCAATATAAGACATTTTAAGAAACTGCAATCAATATATTATTTTATTTTGACTTGATTATGATACATATATTTATTAATATAAATTAATTAATTTTTTTTAAATAATTAATTAAATAGTTGATGATACACAACAATAATTTAATTTAAAATAATATCAATTACCTAACATTTAAACAAATATGTAAAGATAAAAATTAAATAACACTAAAAGAATACTATATGTTTCATAAAATTATTTTTTGTTATTATTTTTTAAAAATATTTTTGATCAAATATACTTAAAGTTGAGGGTGAGTATCTCTACTTTCTTTTTTAAAATGCCGAGTAGACTCAAATCAGTATAAATGAGTCAAGATTTACTTCTTATATTCAAATAGAAAAAAAAAAAAAAAAAATTTAAATTGGAAAATAAAATTTAAATAAAAAAAAATTAAAATTATTAAAAAATTAACATTCATTTATAAAAGTAATTTATATTAACTTTTATTTTAATATTAAGTCCATTATTTTACATTGTTGAATTTAATATTCATTGATTTTATGTTATGAAAACATATTTCTAAAAGTTTAGAGAGTAACATGTTTATAAACTACCTTAATTAGTACTAAATTACATAAATTATTTTTAGCAAAAATAATGTTTATTATAACAAGGAAGTAAAAGAAGTTTTTAGCATATACAAGTAGAAAGTTTTTCTTTTCATAAATCAAAATAACAAAGTAAAATTTTCATATTTACAAAGGTGAAAAAACAAAGAGGGTGAAAAAAAATAAAATCCCACGCATGTGTTGTTTAATATAGTGTTGGTTCGTGTAGAGTTCGAATGATATATAACAGCTTCTTCCTATACTCTATGTTATTTTTCTTGCACTCCGTATTTCAAAAAATATCAAAATATTTTTAAAAAAATTATTTTAAATTATATAATATAAAATAAATAAAACAAATATTTTAAATTATCTAATCTGAAATATATATATTTTTTTATTTTAAAAAATATAATTTAAAATATGAAAAGGGGATGAGAAATATAACTAAAAGATAAGAAAATAAAGAAGATAAAATTATATTTTTATTTCTTCTGTAAAAGGGCAAGAAGAAATTACGAAGGCGTAGGAAGAAACAGTCATCATATATGGATATGGGATAGTATAGGATATTTCCTTTAGAGCTCATGGGCTGTTTTTGATCCAGCTGATTTCAGACAAATTCTTTTTTCACCTCCGTACCCTCTTCCTCTACCTCCATAACATATATAAAAATATTATTTTATCTTTAATATAAAATTACAAAGCCAAGACTATCCTCCATTCGTTTCACTCCTTTTCCGGTTCAATTCTTTCTCTAGGATTTAGTTTGTTTTGGTTCAAATATTCAATTAAAATTTTAAACAAGTCATATGTAAGTAATTATTAATGTTTATTAGTAATTTATGAGTTGTATTGTTAATTAGAATAGTTAATTTATTGATTGACGAACGACGACGTTGGCTATCTGAGTTTATAAACTGAATGAGTTTCATCTAGTTACCATTTTATTTTGTAAATGACAATCAAATGACACTCCATCCAATTTATATTTTATTTTATAGATGTAATCAAATAACTAAGGGTCATTTTAGTCATTTTCGCATGAGTAATTTGCAAATTAAATTTTTTATGAAGATGGAGAAAGAAGATACGGAGGTGGAGGAAGAATTTGTACTAATTTCATGAGCTTTTTGGGCCTTGTGTGATTCGGTATGCAGATTTTTGACACCAATTCATATGGGCTAGGGCTGAGAGAGTAAGCTAGGCTGTATTGACAGCTCCTTCACTAGTCCAAATTGCATAAATTATCTGCAAATAGTTGAGTTACTTCAACATTTTTACTGTTTTCCTAATTTTGCTCCTATTATTTTAATAAGAAAAATATCCATTCTTAATTCAAACTAAAAAATCTTAAAGTGATCCTCTATGTTGAAACTTGCAGCTATTCTTAGCTCAATTAGATATTTTCAATATTATGTTTCCTCCTCTTTTAATAAGCATTTCACACACTACTTCCGTAAATAGCCAAAAATAACGTTGTATCACAATGTATATGGTTCATTCTAAATTCAAAAAATACAATTTATATATTAAAAGAAGTATTTATTTATTATCAACTCAAATTATAATATAATTTATGTATTAAGAAATAATATTTAATCATATTACAACTTTTCTATTATATAAAAATAATATTCATTGCATAAATTAAAATAATAGTTAAAAACAATATTTTCCCTTCATACTATAACACCAACACAGTATCTCTTGATTCAAAGTGAAGGGTAATCCTAAGAAATCACAAACTGTTGTTCAATCATGCATGTTGTCATGAATCTATGATAGCAGGTGTTGGTGTGTTTGTTTTTAACTTATAGGTATCTTCTACCTACAACATTTACATATATGTATAATTTATGAAATTGTTAATTTTGAATCAATGATTGAGATCTCACATTCTGAATAGATTGATGGAACCCTCATAATTTGAGGCATTAAAGAATAGAATGGTTCTAAGAGTATTAATCAATGAATTGAACTGAATCATGAACCATAAAATATTTTTGGCAAAGTAATTGTGAATGATAATATTAATTACATGGTAGTATTATCCAGTGGTATATTGATGCATGCAACCCTAATAGTTTTGATAGGGAAAGAATATTATGAAGGGCCAAGACAATGTTGTGATGTTGGTTTATTAGGTGGCAAGACAAAGGTTGGAATCTTAAGAAGTGGTCCTAGCCCTTAACCCTCTTCTATTCCCTGCCAAGTGTCCTTTCTTGTTTCCATAAGTATCTGTCATGTTTATAAATGCATACTGCAATTTCACATACTTCATGGTAGAGACAGTGAGGATTCATACCAAGAAGACGCCTTGTGTCCCCGTCCTACATATATAGGGTAGGCCTTTGTTTTCTTCATCACCAATAAATGATAAATGGTGGTGCCTAAACACATGTGCTGTCTTTATGCCCACTCTATAATGTCTTGTTTAAATCATTTCATAATGTCATGTTTCATAACTCTTATTTTTCTTATATTAATTATAGTTAGAGCATAGTATTTAGATAAGAAAAAGACAATAAGGGTATGGATTTTACTTTTTTAAATATAGGTTTTTACATCTTATCCAAACTAGTTTAACACAGGTTTTACCAGCAGATTACCTGGGTTATTTGCAATCCACCTTATTAAGTAAAACATCTAAGTTTCTGTTTAGTGAATTTAATAGTTTTTTTTTTCAATATAAATAAATGTTGAAGAAAATATAAATGTACTTGTGTGGGTGCCGTTCCATTCTTTATAAAATATACATTATATGAATGAAGTTTCTTACAGTATGAGTTTATGTTTAAATAAGTAGGTTTCTCTACATACTTAACTCTAAATATAGTGACAAATAATGTTTGTGATTGTATATAATAATAGATCAAATCGATGTATTAAGTTTTGTTGATTTGTTGTGTAACTTTTTAATTTTCATAAAAAAAAAAAAATCACTAGATGCAAACTTTTTCATTAATTACAAAGCACGGATGTGATATTTATAAAAAAAAATATTTGATTCTATACCTCTTACTTAATTTATTGCAAAAATATATTTTAAGTTGGAAGTTTATTTATAAAAAAAAAAAATATGAATATGAGTACTTTTGAGTGAAAGTGATAAACTAAATTATATAAGTTTTCAATGGGACAAAGAATAATGAAATGATGGTTTCTTTTCATGTACTTTTGTCTTCACTAAATTCCAACCATAAACTTTACTCCCATTCTCATTATATATATATAACTATTTGAACTTATGAATACTTAAAATAATTTTAAAGTAGTTTAGATTTGATACATTGTCCACATCTTAAACTACGTAATCATGTTATGTTTTTCTCAATAAGTGAAGTTTTGCCATATTATTGATTTTTCTGGAATTTACGTTTGCATTTTTTTATTTGACTTAACAAAAAAAAATAAGTAAGATAAGTAAATGTATCAATAGTATAAATATTTTTATATTGTAGATTATTTAAATTTAATTTAATTTTTATAAGTCATTTAATTATAATTTATATAAGTGTTCTCTCGACAAATCAGGATTAGGATACGTTTACCTATATATTTAATCTACTCAGAATTTTATTAAGCTCAATTTGTAAATATGTTTAAGATCCAATAATATTTAAGACAAAGTAACCTCAAACATATATGTTACTTTAATATTCTTTATCTTAGCATTATAAAAGTACATTGATCTATGCTGACATTTCATCCTAATTCTTCCTATAAGCATTCCTACAATTAATTTCTCATAGAAATATTTTTCAATTCCAAACATATAAATCTATATAATTCATTTCATGTAAGATCTATCATTAATCTTTCACTTTATATCTATACTAAATTATGCACTCGTGATTTCTCGTAACTTTCATTCTTCATAAATTATTAAACGTTACAAAAAAAGAAAAATGTTTCATAAATGATGGTCCTGATATGTTTTTGTTATAACATATCCTTTCAAGGACAGCTTTGATGGTTGTGGAATCCAAAATTTGAATGATGACACATTACTTAAAAAAAATTATTCATAAAATTAATATTTGAAAAAAAAAACACTATTTTAGATTTCTTAAAATATTAAATTCGTTCCTTACTTTTCATCCCAATAAAATTTAAATATGTTTTTTTTAAATCAATGAGAATAATAAAATATAAAAATGCATGAATAACAGTCTTAAGCTAATGTAACGATGCTATCTGTTGATCATTAAATTTAATATAAAAATACTCTTTCAACACACTCAATTTTGTCATGATTAGAAGGTATAAAGTTGAATATTCTTAAACATAAATAAATATAAAAATGCATGGTTGGCATAACACATAATTCGCATTATGACTACTATCCTAAAATGTATATAAAACATTTACGTTACACGGTTTTATAATTAAACACACTCCTCTTATATTTCTTATAATATATAATTTAGCTACTGGAAGTTGACAAAGTCAATCGTTTGAACATTGAACAATACTTTGACAAGAAATCATTGTCTACTTTAGCCGCGTAGGTTGCCCTATGATATAATTAATGTATTATTATAAACTTCTTAATAATGATGATCATATTTTTTTAATGATGCGTTTATTTAATTTGCTAAATTTTTCAAGTTAGCAATGTTTTTTCATAATTTTACTTCTAAAGTATTCGTAATTTATTATATTGATTTCGCATCATCACTTCACCTTAACAATTTTTCAAAATATCTACGCTAAATCAAATAATTAAAAGCATCAAGACTAAAATTATTTTTTTAGACGCATAGAATAAAATTGAATGATTATATAAGTATATGATCAAATTTAACCACGTAAAAAGTTTAATTAAATAAACTACATTTAATTTATATACGATTCAATACATCTAAATAAGTAATTATTTTATTACATAATCGCATTATCCACATATATAAATTAAGCGCTCTTTCTTAATTTTTGTAGTATTATAAAGTTAATTGATTAAACTTCTACTTCCAATATTCAATTTTCACATATATAAAATACAGTTAAAGAAACTAATTACACTACTGAGAACTGATTAATTTGATCTATAAATTTTTTTAATTATTTTGTAACGTGGAAGAAATGAGGGTAACCTCCCTCTCCAAGTCTCACAGAAGGGCAAAATGGTCATTACACTTCAGCTTGGCCTTTTATATTGTCTTCGTTCTCGGACCAACTCGCCTTCCAATCTTTTGGGTTTTCATTTTGCAAAGGAAGAATCTTCCCTTTGCCATTCGACTTTGTTCATCCCTTCAGATCGAAAGGCCAACTTCTTTTTTTCTTTTTCTTTTTTATTTATATTTTTTTCATTCCAATTCTTCAGAATTTTTGCAAGCGTTAAAACACGGAACCAAAACATTTACTTTAGCATTTTTTGATCAAGTGATTAACAGAGGGAAAAAAACGTAAAAGAAACCGAAAATTTTGATCCATTTTGGCGAATTGGACCTCGTGTTCAATTGGGTTGTGGAATTTAAGGCACAGGAATCGTGGGTTCACGACGAATTTTGATTCTGTTCTCTGGTTGTGTGCTTCGGTGGTGATTCTCTGAAACGGTGTCGTTTTTGGACTTCGCTGACATCGGAGGATGGACTGCAGGGTTTGTGTGACCCCCGACTCCGATTTGTGGGGAAGAGTTGGCGGTACCAGAGTCGACAGCCAGATTGATGGCGGTTTCAGCCACGAGAGTGAGCACGATTTGGCGCTTATGGTTAGCGATTTTTTAGAGAATGGAAGTAGTGGCGCCGAGTCGTGGTGTAGCAGTGACAGCGATTCGGGTCTCTCTGATTTTGCTCAACTCGCTGAGAGGATTCAGGTAATTGTTAAGAACTTCGGTATTGAATGATTTTGTTTGTATTGGGGGAAGTAATTAAAATTAAATTATGCATGTTCTCATTTGATATTAAAGGTGCATGTGTTATTTGGTTTATGTTCTTGTTAGTTTACATTAGTGATTTAGCAAATTCCAATCTTTAATTTCAATTGATTTTTTTTTTTCTGTCTTTGATTGGATTATCTTCACATTAGTGTGTTTAGTGGTAATGCTTTATTTTTACTATGACTCCTTTCGAATGTGATCATTTTCTTGCATGATCTAAATAGCTGAGTTAAACACTAATTTAATACGTTATGATCAAATGATAACTTATTCATGAGCTAAGTATGAAAATTTGTGAAATAAGCTAAAAAGAGAGCATAGGAGGGCCATAGGTCACTTATGCAGACTCTTTCAGAGCTTTATAAGAACATTAGTTGAACCATGTTATACGTGATCGAAATTGAGACAAGTATTCATGTTCAATGTGCCTTGAAAAGTGTGAACCAGCTTAAGCAAACACATACTGAAGAACTATGGCTTTAGTTTGGACATGCATTTCAAATCTCTGATTTTTACTTTTGTTTTGGGTTTTTGATTGAGAAATTGTCACGTGTAATATGTTGTTTTCCATGGGTGGTGGGGTTGGTGGCAGTTTCTAGTCCTTTCTCAATAACTTGAAACTCGAGCATTGCCACATTGGATTTTTATAGGGAAACAGAATAAAGAAAAAAACAGAAAGTAGATACAAAAGAAAAAGAATTGCCTTTTGTATAGTTTACTGTACAAGTGAATGTCTTCCTACCACTTATGTACTTTGGATAAAGGATATGGTTGAAAATAATGACATTTTATGTACTTGGAAATAATGTTTTGAGGTATATCATGATCAGTGTATTTATGGAGTGTTTGTTTGAGAAGATGAGAGAGGGTGGAATTAATATAAGTTGTTTGGTGGGAGAGAAAGAAAGGATAAATAATTCTAGAAATGGTGACATCCATTCTCGTGTATTTTTACTCATTTTTTTTTTCTTTATCACTTTTCATATCTTCTATTTCTCTTCAACTAAACATCTTTAACTTTTACTTTATTTTTCACCTCTAGTTATTCAATTTATCCTCATCCTAGTTATTCTTATTCTATCATGGGTATTAGTGTGTAGGAAGTTGCATCGCCTATTAGTATCTTAGGGAATAGTCTCTGCTAAATCTATCCATATTCTTTACACATGGAGAGTCTATAGATATGGATGATATGCAGAACCTATTACCTATATGTTCTACATATTCTCTACAAAAATGCATTCTTGTTCTCTAAAATATTCTGCTCTATCTTTTTCTAAATCTCCCCTTTTAAAATCAACAGATATTCTAACTTCCCTGACTATCTTTCATGTCTATGAAACAGATCTGTAAGCTATCGGTGGCCCCACATGAGAGCGAGTTGCTTTCAGTTGTACTTTCCTTCATACGGTCAATGAATGAGACCGACCTTAAAGTTATGAATTCTGGTCCCTGCTATGCTAGCTGTATCAGGTTCTATCTGGTGAACTTGATGAGACTTTCTGGTTATGATGCTGGAGTTTGTGCATCTAAATGGCCCGGTAGTGGCAAAGTCCCTGGAGGTATACCATAGTGTGTATGTGTGTGTACATATTATTTCACCAAAATTACAATTCTACTTTTGCTTCAAGTGCTTTTTACCATGTTAAATAATGTTGTTCCACGATTCTACTTGCTCAATCTGCACATGTTTTGCATGTTTTAATTTCAGGTGATTGATTGTTGTTGAAAATTTGTTACACAGGTGATCATGAATACATTGATGTTGTGGTTGACAATAATTCAGGAAGCCAAGAACGATTGATTGTGGATATTGATTTCCGAAGCCACTTTGAAATAGCCAGAGCTGTTGATTCCTATAATAGGATACTGCATTCGCTTCCTGTTGTCTATGTGGGTTCCTATGCAAGGCTGAAACAATTTCTTGGCATAATGGAGGAAGCTACAAGATCTTCTTTGAACCAGAACTCTATGCCACTTCCTCCATGGAGATCTTTGGCATACTTGCAAGCGAAGTGGCAGTCACCATGTGAAAGATACGTGCATCCCGGAGGCAGTAGTAACATTGGTGATGACAATTGCTTTGACCACAAGCAATGCCGTGGACATCTGAAGAGACTGCAATCTTGTCTTCACTCAGGAATGGAAATAGAGCGAATGTTGAAGCCTAGAAACGGTGAAAGTAACTGGAGGATGAAGCCTGAGAGATGGAGACACGCCATGTTGAGGCCTATTTGACATGTACAGGTTTTGGCTTTGAAATTGTGAAGAGAGACTGAAAGAAAATGATACATAATTTTGCGGCTATTTTCCTTGCTCAATGAAGTCTTCATCTTTTGCTACCTAATAAGTCTGATCAACAAACAACAGATTCATATAGGCAGCGGTCTTAGAAACAAACAACAATAAGCCATTATGGTTTCTTTGTTACTTGTCCATGTTTGAGGTGTCGCAATTTCAGAGTCAGAAGTTTTGGTTGGTGTCCAGTGACAATCACCAAGTACTGGCTACCCATTGTGTCTCATAATTCTTCCTTGCCTCGTTTATTTGTTGGGTCTGGGAATTTTTGGTATCATACGTTCTTTTCCTATCTTTCAATATAAATATATATAGTATTATTATGATTATTATTTTTTCAGTGATGAACAATAATAGTCTTTACAATTTCATGTATCTTCATCTGCAGAGTGGTAAGTTTTGGATCTAGTAGGTCTTGTAAGATTTCACTTAAGCATATTGACATAACATAAAATTAGGACATCTTTTTCTTTATCTTGAATAAGAATTAGGTCATGAAAATAAAAAACATTCTATATCTTGAAAACAATTTTTCTCCTAAAGTTAAGGTCAACGTTTTATAAAATTTTTTATTAGATTAAAAGGCTTGAGTGATGTGGTATAACGAAATTAAAGAAATATTTCATGCAATGATTATTGCAATGGAGATGGGGAAACAGTGCAACTAGATATTATGATTGATTTTGAATATTGATTTAGCTTGCAATAAGAAAACAACACAACTATGAAACTTGAGACATGTGCTAACTTTTGAACTTGTGTGCTTGAATATTTTGTTCCTTTCAATTGCTTTAGGAGTATATTTATGATATATTTAGTGAAATTTGTTCGAACAATAAACCAATTTTCGATAAGATAAAAGTAGTTTATCTACAAGTTAAAAAATTAAATTTAAAGTAACGGGAGATAATTTTACTAATTAGTTAATCTATATTTTAATTTTAACGAAACTAATTTCATTTATATTTGCTTTTATTATAAAAGTTTATGAAGTAGTTTCCCACAACATTCACGTGTTTAATAAGATTTGAGCGCAAAGGCAGTTGGGCTACCAATCCCATGATCATCCTATTCAACTAAGGTTTTTTCTTTCTTCACCCCATAATTTTTATCTGGACTCCATAATTTTTAAAATAATCATTTTATCTTTTGCAAAAGTGATTTCTAGATTATCTTTCATTGGTAATCTTTCAGAATGTTTTTTTTAGAATTTTTGAAATAGAATTTTCAAAATAAGATTTTTAGAATAAATTTTCTGAAACATATAAGATATATTTTAGAAGGAACTTTTCAAAATAAATTTTTAGAATAAACTTTACAAAACATATGAAATGTTTTGTGGAATGAACTTTTTAGAATGGTATTGTGAAAATAAATTTTCTAAAATATATGAAATTACTCCGAGACGAGGTTTTTATTATGAAATTTTCAAAATAAGTTTTTTGAAAAATCTATATTATCTTCAGAAATTAATTTTTTGAAACAAGTTTTAATACAAACCCACCGTTTTACTCTCTCTTCGTCCTTCCAAAGAGTACAATAATAATGACAACAACCATAAGAGTAATAGTACTGTGGTTCTATAAGAGAGGGTATTTTTGTCTTTTTAGCTTGTTGTATGGGGGTACAAAAATAACTTCAGCTAATACTCTTGATGCAACCATGGACTGGTTGTAAGCTAGCCCAGTTTTTTTTTAAACACCCATTATATATACATATCTTATATTAGTGGTTTCTTCATCTTTTTTTCTTAAATGTTTCATTTTAATAAAAAAATGAGGTGACTAGTTCTTTCCCAAATATTTAATAATGCTATTTCTTTTTACACCTTTTTCATTCCATATTGAATGCATTGCACTGGGTTTACCTTTTATATCGTAATCATTACGAATCTTTTAATTATTTGTTGAATTTTTTAGAGTGGAACTATTTATTGAATTCAATATTTTACTCTAATATTCATGTTATCTTAATAATAATAATAATAATAATGAGTAACTATTAACTCGATGAGCATATCTTTATGATGTTAGGTTTGGTTTTGATGAACCCATTGGGAAAGAGTCTTCGTGCGATCAAGTCATTTTTTATCGTATGTAAAATTTTCTATTCAAATACATGTTAATTTATCAGAATTTGAAGCTAGTTGGTAAATAATTTGAATGCTTAATATAAAAAATATATATATTGCAAGGTTTATGATGGTTTCTAAGTTTATTAAAATTTAATTTATTTTACCTTTGACTGTCTGTAGAAGACAAAAAGAAAGAGTTTGAACTAAAAAAGTGTGGGGATTTTATTGGAGTGGAAGAATCTGATGACTTTGCTAATCAAAATGAATAAATTAAAGTGTGGGGAATTCAGTTTAAACTTGATTTTAATTGGTTTAATATTTGGGTTTGTGTTTTCCAAAACCGTATAATTTCATATTTTTTCTCCATACAAAAATAAATTTTTATTCCTATTAAACATAGGGATTGTAATTAGTTTTCTACAATATTTTTATTAGTTTTTATGATTTATTTCATATTTTTTTGGATTAGGATTTCATATTTTATAACCTCTTTATACTTTCTAGTCTTTATATATTCAAAATTATTTTTATTAGACCTAAGTTCTCATACCAAACATTACTTTAGTATTATGAACAAACTTTTATTATAAGTTGCTTCAAGTTTTTGTGATATCTTTAAAACATACATATAATATAATTTTTGCATTTCTCATTAGTTACTTTCTTTTTAAAGAGAAATTACACTTAATACTCACAAGCTTAAAATAGACATTTTTTATATTTTTTAATAAAATAACATTTATACTTTCTAATTTTTTAATATACACCCGCATTTGTTATGTTTTTAGTAAATAACACTAATTTTTCTTATGTTTATAATAAAGTAGTGTTTATATTCCTCTATTTTTTTCAATGAATATTTATGTTTTTTTTTATGTTTTTTAATAAATGATATGCACTTCTTTTATATTTAAAGTATAACTCATCTCCCTTTTTTATTTAAAAAGAACATATAAACTAAAACTTAAATAGAAAAATCATAAATATTAAAAATCATTTAAAATATAAAAAATAAAGAGTGTTTTATAAGCAAATGATTTAATTAAGTGAGATGAACACAACTTTATTAAAAATATTAAAAGTAATGTCATTGATTAAAAATATAAGAAGTATAATTGCTTATTAAAAAAATTAAAGAAAATGCCATTGTCACCTATGATAAACTATAAGAAGTAAATGTAATTTTTCTTTTTAAAAGAAAAAAAATAGAAATAATTATTGTTAAGCTTCACATTGAATAACATGAGAAAAAAAAATACACTTCTCAGGTAGGCTATATATCGTGCCAAATTTAAATAGATTCAAATAACGCCTAGTAAGTTTTTTAAAATACTTTTAAAATTGCTTTCTTAATTTAAAATCCTTATGGGAAGAAGTGTAAGTACTGAACAGTTTTTTTCTTTTTTTTTTTTAAATAATAAGATGTTAATGTTTTTATTTTCTTTCTTTCTTTTGTATTCATTTCTTTGACTTTTGTACAATTTTTTTTAATTAGACTCTTTATTTATTCTCTCAATAGTTCATCATTTAATATTTTCGCTTTTACTCCGAGTGTAACGTTCACTTACAATTACGAGGCTCTCCTTATCTCCACCTGACATGATTTATTTATTTTTAAATGTAAAAAATATAACGCAAATATTAATAACTTAAGAAGTAATAGAAATTAAACTCATCATCATCGTCATCTAATGTTATCTATGATACTTTTATTTTTTTTTAAATATATTAAACTAATACGTTTTAACACTACGTTTTATGCTTAAATTTCTTCTTACTTTAACATAAGACATTTCATACTTTGTTTTTCCAAAAAAATATTAATACAAAACCCTCTTATTAAAACACACAATTTCAGTTATAGTATTCAAAATTTTTCCAGCAATTCCATTGTTCATGCCAGGGAAGAATGATCCAAAACACAGTCTGTCAATTTATGATTTTTTGTGTGTAAATTGTAACTGCAAGTCTTGAAGTTCCTTTTAATAATTTTTGTTTCTCTTCAATCAAAGCTAATTTCCGTTGCAAGCTTTTCTCCCCAACTTGGGCATGAATTTACAAAAGATGGAAAAAGAATCCAAAATAGCAAAACAGACACAGTGTTTGTTTCCTTCAATTCATGGGGAATTCATCTTTCTAGTACCATTTTTCAATGTGCTTCAAACGCATATTTAACTCATGTCAGTTTAATTTTCAGTTACGACTTCAATACTTTTTCTCTTCTACTTTTCTTTATTCTTTATCTCTTCTTCCTTTCAATGTCTCTATTTATAAATATAATTTTATTCAAGTTCAAACATTTAGTGTGTGTATACCCAGACTTACTAATAAGATGTTCATTAGTTAAACGTATAAGGAAACTAATCCAATATAGATTGTTACTAAATCTTTTTTTTTTTTTAATTTAGTGTGTAAGGGTTTATTCGGAATGACATTTTTACTAACGTAATGGGTGTATAATTGATTGCTTTATCCAGAAATTGAACACATATAAGAAAATAATTTACTATTACTATTTTTGTCTAGTAAAAGTTTAAATTCTCACCATTAATAACAGTAAGTAAATACAAATGCAACAAGATTAACAATGTTAAAAGAAATTAAACCGTGATTTTGTAACTTCTAATAAATTTCATGGAATATGTTTAGCACTTTAGTAAGAAAACTTGTATAAATAATAAAAGATTCTTTTAAAAAAGAGTTCATTAAAAAATATAATTGAAAATGTGAGATGAGAAGTATTATACAGGATAATTTTATTTTGGTGTTCTTTTTAATAAAAGAGACACAATATTTTCTCAGTTGTTAGAAATATATTTTCTTTTTTATTACTTTTGTGTATGAGAGAAAAATTTAAAATAAAATAATTTATTTCTTAGTGGTTGTATTTTGTTATTTGTAATAAAATAATTGTTTTTTCTTAACTTATGAGAGAAGTATTTTTAAATTAGAGAAGATCATGACAAAATTATATATACTTTTGGAAAACACCTTACAAGCTGCAAATGTATTAGTTGCTACAATAGATTAAGATGAAATCATGATGTGATAAGATATCATAAACTGGTCATATGTCATACTGAGATTTGAAAAAATGTAATTTCTTATCTGAACATAAAGAAATTATTTTATATTTTTGTGAGTATTGTGAAATAGTAAGTAACACAAATTGAGTTTTATTAGTGACTTTTATGAATAAACAACATATTAGACTTAATTCATTATGATATGTAGGAACCATCAATACTATTTCTTGGAGGAGTAAAATATTTTGATCATTCATTAATAACTACTCCAAATGATTTTGGTTTGTGTTTCCGATGTACAAGAAATTCATAGCACAAGTAGGCTTGAGATTGGAAAATAATTAAATGCATAGGGATAAATAATGGAGGAGGATGTGAAGTTATTAAATTTTCAGCATTTTGAAAACAAAAAAGTATTATAAGATCATTTGTTTTTGCTTAACATACATTTCAATAGAATGGTATTATAGAGATGATGAAGAAAAATCTCCTATATAGAAATAAGGGTTATGTCTAGAACAACAAAAATGATCAAGTCTTTTTAGTAAAAATAGTTAAAATAATTTATTATGTGATAAATCAATCACCACTAACAATGATTAATTTGAAGATATAACTAGAGATATAGAAAGACCAATGAATTGATTATTTTTCCTTGCATGTTTGGTTGTCATATGTATATGATGTACAACTACTAATAAAAAACTAAGTTGGAACCAAAACCTAATAAATATATATTCTGAGCTATGTTGACAATGTGAAGGGATATCACTTGTAGATCACACTACTCACTTGGTTATTATCATAAATGTAGTATTTATAGAAAATGAACTACAACATGAGCAAAAAAATGACAACATTATAAATAAATTGTTATAGTGCACAAAGAGAGAAGAAGTCTTCAATGACTCTTTTGAGTCAGAACATGAGCATGAGGAACAAAAATCTAAAATGAGAGTAGTAATAGAGGACTCTGACAATCAACATGAGATAAATTTAATCCATCTTGAAACTTGCAATATGTTATGGCAAACCATGATATGTATTATCTTTTAAATGAAGAAGAAAACCCTTTAACTTTTCAAAAGGATGAGTAGTTCGAATTTCTTTGAGGATGACTACAATGTAAGAAAAAATGAAACTTTTTCATATAAGCAAGACATGCAAACTTATAGAATTTTCAAAACATTTAAAACCTTTGGTTACAAAAAAGACATCAATTTCTATGAGATATTCTTGCAAGTTATTATATTGACCATAATTAGAGTAGTTTTGGTCATGTGTGTTGTAATTGATTTACATCTTAAACAATTAAATGTAAAATTATATTTTTTTTTAGAGAACTTGAAAGGGATATATACATACATACACCTATATAGGCTCCAACTAGAAGACTTTAAAGAACAAGAAAACTTTGTCTATAGGTTGATAAAATCTTTAAAGAACAAGAAAACTTTGTCTATAGGTTGATAAAATCTTTGTATGGTAATTCATTCATTATTAATCTCCATTAAACATATTGAGTTTAAACCATTACAATTATTATAATAAGTTTGATGAAAATAATTCAAGAATTGAAGATACCATTGGTTAGCAAGTTTGATTTGAAACACTTTGAAAAGACAAAAAAGATTTTACCAATCCAAATTTACTAAGACAAAATAGATGGAAAGGTTAAGGACATGACAATTATCCAAAAATACAAGAAAATGGAAGAACTTGAATACAAGTAAAAAATTTTTGTTGTATATTATTATACAATCAAAGTATATTATAGATGACAATTAATCTTATGTTTTAAGACAAAACAAATAAGTATACTAATAAATGTTATGACAAAATTAATAAATATTAATAAATTTATATTGAATGGTTTGTAACATGACTTGTTTAAAAAATAAACAATATAAATGATAAAAAAATAAATCATGACATAAAGATTTGATTTAATTTAATCGAAATATTCATAGAATATATCTAGAGAAGTCCCACATTAATAAAACTTTACTCTAATGCTTACTATTATTATTATAAAAATATTACAATATCTTCTTAATAAAACACACTAGTTAAGATCACTTTCTTCTCTTTTATGATGTAATTATATTTTCTTCTTTTATTATTATTATTATTTTTCTTTAAATTTAAAAAAAAATTCTAATTTTATTTTCAACATTATTGTCTTTCATTGATTTTGTTCTCCATTTTACTTTTTATTTCAGTCCTAAATTATTACATTGTTATTTTAGTTTATAACAAAATAAAATCTTTTAAACCATTTTCTTTATAACAATTTTATTATATTTTATAATGCCAAATATAATTAAAAGAAAAAACAAAGAGCATGGTTCAAAATGTTGATAAAAGAATTGGTAGTTGAATTAATTACAATTAAAAGAAGTGTTTATCAACCAATTGTTAAAGAATTGTTTCATAATCCATTGATATATTTTTTATTATTGTTGATTAGCAAGTGTACAAGTGAAACTTATATATATATATATATATATATATATATAAATGTGAACTATCATCCGCACAGCAAAGGACAACTGGTTTGTAAGCAGTCAAACAACAACGAGTTCGTAAACACGTCAAACAACAAACAACAAGAGGTTTGCAAGGATATTGAAGAATATAGACTGAGAGAAAATCAAAATCAGATGGAAATTCAGATAATAGCCATTAATGTTCCAGAAGTACAAAGCAACAGAAAAGAAATACTTTATTAATTATCTTAAACTCTAAAGGGTCCATGGCCTAAAGAAATACATTATTAATTAACTTAAACTCTAAAGGGTCCATGGCCTAGTCTTGCTTGCCAACACATATACTTCCAGACATAAGAGTGCAACACAAAGATCTGCAAAACCAAAAAACAAAACAAAAAGGGAATTTCATTAACGCAAGATCGTAAAGATTAAAGCAGGATCCACGTGCATGCAGAAATCAGAAATCATAAAAGCAAACCAGTTCCAGTTCTATATACCTCTGAGATCTAAGTGTCAAGAACAATAACTCCCCAGAATCGCTCCAAGAAATCCACCACCTTCTGCTGGCTCTCGTAAAACCCTCCATTCGGATCGTAGTAGTACTGCATGCTCAAAATTCGATAAAATTTTGGTTTCATTTGGGAAAAGAGACAAAGAAACATCAGTGACAGAGAAAAACAATAAACAATACCACAAAAGAAATCAACAAAAGTTATGATTTTTCGAAAACCCTTTTGACATCTGTCTCCAAAAGTGAAACAAGAAGGAGGTTTACCCTGTAAACTCTTCCACTCTGGACACGCCGTTCCTCCGCCACCCACCCCGGCAGAAGCCAGCCGTACCCTGCAGAAGTGCAGTCATGGTAGGTGGCGGTTGTGCCGGAGCGAAGACGCTCTCGGGAACTGTTGGTTTGGATTCTGTTGATGGTGGCATTGGTCATTGCTCGGATTTGCTCCGGGGACAGCCTCCTGGAAGCGTTGCGTCTGGCAGTGGTGTCACCCTCCATGGCTGAGATGAGAGAAGGGAAGCAGAGAGAGTGAATGAAGAAAAGGAGAAGAAGGCAAAGCAAATGGTGATGCTCACTCCCTCATTCTGCTTCGCTATTTAACCAAGAAGTGAATTTGTCCTTATGTGACATTGGACAGCACATACACGCATTTCATTCATCATCACAACTCTATCATCCGTTACTTTGTAACATATGTTTCCAGAAGAGAAAATCAAAATAAATAATTATGATATATCACCTTCGCATTAAGTAACATGAGAAAAGGAAAATATTTTATACAAAACAAGGTAAAAACAACTGTCTTATTTGAAGAAATAAAGAAGTCCAAGCAAGAAGAACACGTTAGAAATAAATGCGACTGTGGTTTTTATGTTGTTCAAATTGAGAAAAAGAAAATACTTAAAAAGGAAAAAAAGAAAGTTGATGTTTTTTTCCCTTTTGTTATTTGGTTAGGTGAAATATAACAACAAATAAAATAAAATTTTGATATAATCTTTCAGTTGTATCAAAACTTCTTAAACTGAATTTAAATTCAAATTGTTTTTACTAAATTGATATATAAGATAAGGTTTGTATTCACTTATATATTATTGTCTATAATTATGTTGGATGTAGAATCTTCAACACATACCCTCTTATGAAGATTGTCCAAGTATGTGTAAAACTAAATATGTAAGAGTGATTTGATAGCAATCCAACAGTAGATGACACAATGAGTCTATTAAACCTAATTAAGATAAATTCTAAATGACTCTTGATATTATTTCAAGAAATGAATTTAAACCTAACTCGTTCTTACAAAAATAATTTGTAAAGTGAGGTTTGAATTAGTTCATACACTATAAATTGGTGTTATACCAAATATGTAGTCTATACTAAACATATGGTTCCACAAAAATGATTAATATTTTTATTTTGTATAAGAATTGAAACACTTATTTTTTCTTTTGTATTAATTTTTTTTGCTTATAAAAAATATACTATAAATTAGTCTTCCAACAAAGTGAGATAATAAAAAAAGTGAAACATTTCTCACATAATTTTATTCATGAGTGAATTGAGAGTTCTTTTTGTGGTCTAGATATTTCTTTTTAGTTTTATATTTAATATATACCATTAAAATGAAAATTTATATTAGAGACAAAGTTACCTATATGTCCTTTATAAGCCTTTTCCCCCCTACACCTATAATCTCATTTATTCATTACCAAAACACAGTTACACAAATAGAAAATCAAATGGTTAGTTAATTATTTAATTAAATATATAATTATAATACATATATTATAAATTAAATTTTAAATCTACCAAAGACTGAATAGTCATACAGGTAAGATATATAATGACATATTTCTTTTAGAAAATTAATATTAAATTCGAATGAAAACATTAACATTATATTTGTTTGATTAGATGACTACTTTTATAATGATCTCATTTTTTAATATTTTATAATAAGATAATTTTTTATATATTTTGTTGAGTATCAACGACTTTTCATTCTAGTTACTTTTAAAGTTATTTTCAGATATTTTTTTCGAATCTTACTATCTATATTTCTTTAACTATTGTAAAATATTATCATCCCTTCTTTAAGCATCATTCTAAGATTCATTTCTAAACTCACCTTTATCTACTAAAAAACATTATTTAGTCAACTTAGAATCCTTCTTCATCCATCATCCTAAGGTGTCGTGAGATCTAAATACGTCTAATGAAACACTCTAAAAATATTTACAAGTTCACAATTAAAATGAGTGTAATGCGCTATAAAAAAATACGCCAACATGAGATAATAAAAGAATGAAAACAAGCTAAAGAAAACAAAATCTACGTCAAACACCAATACAGAACCATATTGCACACACATATATATAAATTATGAAAAATCAAACATAGTGACATCGTGCTTATTTATATACAGGACTAACATTTAAAATACTTCAAAATAGAATATATATATATATATATATATATATATATATATATATATATATATATATATATATATATATATATATATATATTTAT
>Ga0099825_1001592_pt1 | contig 29221 bp, 10 predicted proteins | sample SiratroredBW_FD_76838 | JGI IMG/M metagenome (GOLD analysis project Ga0099825, IMG submission 76838) | Root nodule microbial communities of legume samples collected from California, USA - Siratro red BW | ecosystem: Host-associated > Plants > Roots > Nodule | place: USA: California | collected...
AAAAACAATTTGTAACTGCAATATGAAATGAGCGGTTCATAAAGATTTAGTATTTAAGGAACAAAGTAAATATGATATGAGCAAGAATAACTATCTACAACTCTTATGTTCTAGTTTTCTTTCTTTTGAGCTTAGATAGTTTAATAATTGTAAAAAGAAAAAAGAAGTCACATTTCTTATTTATAATTTTTTCATTTTATCCATAGAAAAGTATCAGCATTAATGTGTAATCAACCTTTTTAAGTTTCTTACTACTTGAGATTTTGATGTGATTTAAATACAGTGAAATCAGAATATTACTATCATCTTAAATTTATAATCTCAAATTTCATATATTTTATTTATGTATATCATCAATAACATAATAACTTATACAAGTCACTATATCAAGATTTATCATTCAAAATCATATATTTCAACATAAAAATAAATACCAATAAATTCCAATTCACCTTTTAACACACTATAATAATATTCAAATATAATATGTTAATAAAATATAATAATTTAGTGAAATAAGCAATTGTAGCATTTAAAAACATGTTATTTAAAGTATAGAAAATATTGTTTTAGCTTAGTCACTAGTTCTTCTTATTCCATGAATTAAGTACATATCTAAATTCCTCAACTATCAGTGTTGCTCGCTCAATGAGAGGAGTGCTCACCTACTAACTAGTTGTTTATCAAATAAAACTCTTAGATTTCATTGAAATGATTTTGCCTAGTGATTGTATGATAGTCTTAGTGACCAAATTTTTCAGGTTTTCAAATAAATGAATTTCACTTAGAGATAAATTGTCACACAATGACTATTATGCAAAAATTAATTATGATAATTTGCATAAATTGTGCCAAATTAGTTCAACAATGTTCTAGTTAATTTTTCGTACATATAGTTTATACTTCTTTCTAAATAAGACAATTCTAAACCAATTGGACCTACTTGCAACATTCTATATTACATCTATCGAAACATGTAAATCTTCCGATATGAAACCAACATAGGAGGAAGGGGCAAAAGATAAACTTATTCCTCTATACTAATATTGAAAAGGATAAGTGGGTCTCTTAGAAAATTAGAGATAAGATAGAGAACATGTTTTTTAAATAGATAATGATTTTTATGAAATGATATTTGAATAGTTAAATTTTTCTATTTGTAAGCTTTTTAACTTACATTAATAAAATACTTAGACTTCACATTATTTAAATTATTTCTACTCTTAGACAAATTTAACTTGATCCTGACATTCTCACTCACAACAAAAGTTTTTGTCCTTTCAAATTTAATTACCAAGAAAGGGATAAGGATAGACTTCTATAATAGTCTCTTCTAACTTCCACCTGAAATTACCATATTAGACATCTCACAAGATTTGTGTCATATTTATGACCTCATCCTTAATTGTTCGATATGATTGTCTTCATTCATGACTAGTTTATCCTAAAAAGATATATCCTTCCTTACCTACATGTCATCCAATATACTTTTTCAACTAAGATGAATGAAATACACTGTCCAGATTTACCAACTAGAGAAGCAAGACAATCTCATAAACTAGACCAGTCCATCCAAAAATTTGTTATAGCCCAATGAACTTGGGAGACAAATTCCTTGATTTGATGTCCCCACACTACAAGACATTTTTTATTTATTTAGGATTATTACATACAAATTATCCGTAGAAAAATTTAAATTATCTATAGGTTTATTACATACAAATTTTATCTACAGATTTTGTTTATAGAAAAATTTGTAAATAACATACGGAACTTAATATGTAAGTAATTCTGTATGTTGGATCCGTAGGTAATTATGTACATATATAAATTTGTGCAGATTTTTTCATAGATAATATTAATATTAATTTTATGAAAATTATTATTTTTTTATTATTAATAATATTACTAATAATAATACTATTATTATTATTAATTATATTAATATTATTATTAATCTAACTAATATTATTATTATTATTATTATTATTTTAATATTATAATTAATAATATTATTATCAGTATTAATAAATATAATAATAATAATATCATAATTAACAATATCTAATATCATAGTTAACAATATTAATAATAATATAGAGTAATAAGTATAATATTAATAAGCATATTCATTATTATTTTTTTATTATGACTATTAATATTATTATTATAATCAATGTGATTATTAACATAGTTAATATAATTTTTGATATTGATTATAATAATATTAATAATAATAATAATAATGGATATATAATTGTAAAGTTAATGTTAGTGTAATGATAATGACATGTGTATGTATATATGAAAAACTTAAATTTTAATCTTTTTATCAGCATTTTGTGTGTATTAAAAATAAAGTGTTATAATAACAAAATTAATAACAATAAGAATATAATAATAAATAATAAATATGTAATATCTATAATGAAAATTATAGTTTTATGTGACTCTACCAAAATTTAATATAATGTTGAAAAACATTTTTGTTTGAGACAGTGGATTGGAGGAAGTGGATTTAATTGGATTTGAGATGATAGTGTGTAGAAAATTATATTGTTTGGATTAAAAAATTTGAATAGAAAGTTTGAGAGTGTTGTGATATCAATGATAGATATTTTAATTTTTTTAATTAAAAAATATTGTAATATGTTGTTTTTATTATAATTTTATAAATTTATTATTAATATTTTTATTAATATTTTATAATATTCATAATTTTATTATTTTTTTAATAATAATATTTAATATTAATACATATTATTATTATTATATTATATAATATAATTAATTATATTTATTTTGTCATAATATAATATAAATATTAATAAGTTAATTATTTAAAAAATATGAAAATATTCTTTCTTTTTTACAAATCTCACCTGTAATGTAAAAGAAAAATAGTAAAAATTTTTCGTATGTTTTTTATTTTATTATTATTTTATTCTTTAAATTAATAATTTTCTTCACAATCAATAAATTCTTGAGCCTCCGATGATGCAAACCCTTCCACTGTGTTTGTTTCCTGCCATTGATTTAAAAGAAAGTTAGGAGGCGAAGATTTGTGTTAAAGCGTCGAAAATCAAAACTTAAAATATTAATAAAACAATTAAAACCAGATGAAACATTCACCTACTTTTCTCTTTGAAAGAGTAAGAAGATTTACCAGGAAATTTGATTTTTATCATATTTTTTATATAACTAATTTTTATTATTTATTATTAATATTTATATTTATATTATGATTAAATAAATATAATAATTATATAATATAACATAATAAAAATAAGAATAATTATTCTTATTGTTATTATGAAAACAATAATAAATTTAATAAAATTATAATAATAATTATAATAATAAAAACAATAATAAAAGTAATAATAATAAAATTAAAATTATAATAATAATAAAAATAAATTTATAAAATGATAATATTATTAACTATGATAATTTAATTTTTTACTTTTATTTTAAAAATAATTGATACTTTTAGAATTCTAATAATTAAAATAATAGTTTATCAATCAAATCCAATAAATTAATTATAATTAATTTTAATTATAGTTTTATTTATTAAAAAACTATTTATCAATTACATCTATCACATCCTTCATAAATTTTTATAAATTTTTTTTTTTATCTCTGGTTATCTTTCTCTTAATTCACACAATCAAATTTTTTACATATTTTCATCTAAAATCTATTCTTTTAAATTCACTCTCTAATCTAAATAAAATTTTAATCTCAAATCTATTCTTTTAAATTTACTCTCTATTCTAAATAAAACCTCAGTGTTACTTTTTCCTTTTTATCTTATATGCAATTATAAATTTGATCGTGAGATCCTCAAACTTATTAAAAAAAGATGCTACCATCACTCATTTTCTTACTATGACAAATGAGTAATAAAATGTATGACAAATGGTAACCTACTTCAACTTAGGCACATCTAACTATATTCTACAGTAGACTCCTAACATGTCAAATCAACAAAGAGATTGTGAACCACTCTTCCATTCTGAATGATTTTAATATACCTCCTATATATTTTAATATACTTTTAAAACGTCAATGATTTTAAGAATGGATCCTTAAAAATTAAAATATTAATAAGAATATTTTAGTTAGTAAATTTTAAATATTATTTTTTTATTGAAATCCAGCACTTTTATTCATAGAGAATAGAAATCAAATCATTTTATTTATTCCTAGAAAATTGAGTCAAACAAAACCAATAATAAAATAAATATTATTTTAGTTCGACTAACATAATTTATTATTAAATAAGTTTATTTATATCCAATCTAACCCCAAATTATTTATATAGTATGTTATTTTTAAAATTTAAGTTAAAACATTTAATGTAATCTAAATCTCTTATTTGGTTACTATCATGATGTGGTGGTATATTGTATATGAAGTGTACAAGTTTTCAAATGGTAAAAATTGAAAAAATTAGCTACTTTGCAAATGCGATAAACTATTTTAATGAAAAAAGTACATTGATGCTGGTTTGTATTTTGCTATTCTGGTTAGTACATCAACCTGTTAAAAAGTTTGAAAAGAATTCTTAAAATTATTTATTTCACAAAATTAATTTGAATATACAAATTTAATGTAATTTTTATTTAAATATGAACATCTCCCCTTCTGCTTAAAATGTAATTTTGAATTTGGCAATTCGGAATTATTTTTCTTCTAAATTGTGTAATTTAAATTGTTTTTTTTTTTTGTTTTTAGATCATATAATTTAATTTTTTAAATTTTTTAATAATGCAATTTAGTAGTTACGTCTGTATAATTTTTTTACTGTGTAATTTAGAATTTCATAAAAAAAGACTTTCAAATTTTCAGATTGAGCAATTTGAAAACTATTTTTTACTTCCAAAACATGTGGTTCAACTACGTTACACAATCAACAAAATCAACAAGCTTTTTTCAAAAAAAAAAAAAAAAACTTCTAAATTACACATCTAAAAGTTAAAATGACATTTTTATTTATATAATTCAGGAAAGGAGATATTTATGTGTTAGACATGCAAACTATAGGGCTGCCGAAAGAAATGGTCATTATATTTTTTAAAAGAGAATTTAGCCCATATAGATTCTTCAAACATCTTCGTATTTTTTTAAAATGATAATTTTATTATTACATAAAAAACATATTAATTTTCTTTTTTCATCACTTATTTCTTATTTGGTTCAGGGTGATGGAAAGAGTAAAGCGCGAAAAAGTCGATGCCACATGAAAAACGAGATTGGAATTTATAAAACAAGACAAATTTACCTCTTTAAACTTTCTTCGCTTAAATGTAAAGTTTTTCAAAAAGACATTATTTTTTAATTAAATAAAAAAGTTAATATAATTATAATTAAATAAAATATAATAAAAATATTTATTATTTTATTTAATATAATAAATAATTAAAAATTTATAATAAAATAAGAATTTTAAAATAAATAACGAAACAAAAATAAAATTAATATTTTGTTATATGTTTTATGTTAAATAAATAAATATAATAAAATTATAGAATATTAATAAAGTTAAAAAATATTAACAATAAATTTATAAAATAATAATAAAAATACAATAATTATAAAAATAAAAACTAATAATATTAATTTTAAAAAATAAAAATAATAAAAAAATCATAAATAATAAGTACAATAATAAAAATGATAAAAATGATAAAAATATGAAATAATAAAATTAAAATAATTTTATAAAATACAAATAATAATATTAATAATAATAATTTATTTTTAATTTTAATTTTATTTGATAAATTATATTTTATTTTATTTTATTTATTAAAAAAATTTATTTTATCAATTATACCTATCACATTACTTACAAACTTTCATAAACTTTCTCTTCATTTCTCACTATCTTTCTCTTAATTCAAACACACATTTTTACCTAAAATCTATTCTTTTTCACTCCCTCAAATCTATCTTTCAATTTGAGTTGATTTGAGATAAAAATATATAAAAAAAAATTAGTTGTTTGGATTAAGGAAAAAATTGTGATAAAAGAAAGAAAAGTTTATAAAAGTATGCGAGAGATGTGATAGGTGTAATTGATAAAATAATTTTTCTAGTAGATGAAATTATAATTAAAATTAATTTAAAATTAAATATAATTAATTTATTAGATGTAATTAATAAATTATTATTATTTTAATTGAAAAATTATAAAAGTGTCAATTATTATTTTTAATTTTTAATATCAATATTATTAATAATTCTTTTTTATTTTTAATATTAATATTATTAATAATTTTTTTATAATTATCTTATTTTAATTATTATTATTTTATAATTTTATTGAATTTATTTATTATTTAACATAAAACATAGATAACAAAAGATTAAATTTATTTTACTTTATTAATCATTTTATATTATTTTATTATATAATCTAATTATTATGTATATTTTAAATTATTTCTTATTTTAAAATAAGAAAATAAAAGTTTTCTATATTTTATTTAATTACAATATATTAAATAAATTATTATATATGATAGAGGTAAACCTTTTTCTCATATTAAGGAATAAAATTTCTCTCATTTTTCGCACTAAGATTATTTCCTTGCTTCTTTATTTTCTTTTACTTGAAATAAACAACTTTCGTACACACTTCTTTTCTCTCATTTAAGATGAATTTGGATAGACACAGTATGTATTTTAAAGAATTTTTTTTATAGAAGAGGTGTTCTAAGATACAAACTTTTTTTTTTTTTTGTTAAAATACTATATCGTAAAATCCAGAAGATAATAATATCAAATCTAGAACATAATATCAAATTCTGTATGTAAAAAAAAGGTTGCATAACAGAATACAAAATTCACAAGATTATACTCCATCCACTCAAAATCTTCAAATAACAATTAAGACGAAAGTAAGAAATGAAGTTAAATTATATTTTAATCTAGGGTAAAATGTCCTTTTTCCTATACTAGGGAGGTGATGAAAGAATATATTGAGGTGCTGAAAGAAGCACTCTTTCTAAAAATTTGAATTACAATATTATCCATATTTTTACTAAGAATTTACAAAAATAATAGATTAACTAGACCTATCCGGCCCTAGCTTCACTCCCATCTTTTTTTCCTTGTTTTTCTAACCTAACTTACTTTTACCACTTATTTGATATGCATGTCATTCCTTCTTCACTCTCCTCCAGTAGCACCATGTAAATAAATAAAGTTAGTTTTATTGTTTTTCTAAACGCGTTTATTTTTATTTGTCCAATAAAAATAATGGACAAATAAATGAAGTCGTTTATTGATATGCACGTTGTTATGGATTTTGATGAGGATTGAGATGAAAATAACATATGTATTCGAGGTGCACTAGTTCTATATAATATATATATATATATATATATAATAAATAATGTAGCTCAACACTCTATATAAATGACCATTAGATTAGGCAAGACTTGAGCATCAAGTAATGTGCAGCTGTATTCCCTCCACCTTATGTAAGCAAAAGTTCTTCTCTCTTTTATACTTGAATTTGATAGTCCAGGTGAAAAGTGTTTACAATTTTTTTAATTTTGCAATTATAAATTAGAAATTACTTTCAAAAATATTATTTGTTTGATCATTTTCTCTTGCGATAAGAGAAAAGGAGTGAAGTTATTATATTATTTGTTTGCTCAGTTTATCTAGTGGGAAATACAATTTATGGTTGAGTATGTTAAATATGTAGAAAGAGTAAAGAAGAAGTGAGATTTGGTTTGAGTTTATTTGAAGTTACATTAAGAGGAAAGTTTGATTTTAATTTAACTTTGAAGTTTAATTTATGTAGTGATATCTTATAGGAGTTCAAAAAAGCAAAATGATAATAATTTTTATTTGATTTTTGTTTTAATTTTTTAAAGAAAAAAGATAATCTCGTTTTATTTGATATTTAAAAGGCTTGAAATTAAAGCAGAGTGAGTATAATCAGACTGCATCGTTTCAGTTTTTGTTCATAAGAAGAATTTAACAGTTTTTTCTTTTGTTTATAATCCGAATATAAAGATCGGGAGAAAACTCTATCTGAATAAACATATCCAGAATAAATAAAATAAAACATTCATTCAATGTAATGAGTTATAAACCAGGAATTTATAAACCAAATTTAATAGTTAGTTTTATGAATTGTATTATACTCAACATGTCCAAGACAGATATCTGTCTCTATGTACTTCTAAATCCTAATGTCGGTACTCTTTTTTTCAAATGTTGTCTTTCATTACTGTGCAGTCCATCATTTATGACCTATTTAAATAAAAAATAATAATAAAATTGAGTAAAAATACAAGGTAAAAGTTAAAAAAGGTTTGGTCCCAAAGAAATAATATATATAGAAAAAGAGATGTAAAGGAAAGTGAAAATAGACTATAAGGGAAAAAAAAAAAACAGAAATAGTACTTATCCATCTTTTTATTTTAGTGTGTACTACCAAACAAACCATTTATTGTCAATTGTTGTACTAATAGTTCGAAAACTTTTCCATGTTCTTCTCCTTGTTCAACGGTATTGTATCCCTCTAAGAGAACAATGCATTGTCTCAACAATTTGATGTGTTTGTATTACAATTACATTCAAGTGTATCTAAGTTGAATTTATTTTACTTTTTATTGTTAGCATTAGAATATGCAAAACCTTCATTCGGTGTTATTCTAATAGAATTTTTAAATTTGAGTTTAATTACAAGTTTTAGTAAAAGGGCATATGGAAGAGTACAAAGTCTTGACATACAATTGAGTTTTAAGAGGTGAAACCGATGTTGAAAAAATTGTACAATAAATACTGAGAAGTAATTGAAGAAGACAAATATCATATACTTACAGATGTATACTTTGAATCAAAAGAAGACTATATATAGATGCATACTTTGAGTTAATGGAAGATAAGGTTTATAGATGCATACTTTGAGTTAAAGGAAGCTAGGTCTATCTAAATTTTTTTTTTGTTTATTTATATATTTAAACTTTTTGAATTGATTAGTTATTCTTTTAATTATATTATTCTGCGTATTCTTTTGTTATCTCTTTTGTGCTTATTTTCCTATGAGGTATATACGTGAAGTGAGTGTTATTTTCATTATTATTGTTACTATTATAGATGGAGATTAACATAATTCTTAAATAACACCTCGAGACAAGGGTTGTTTGTAGAAAACAACGTTGAATGAGGTCAAAATGAACTCAATTTTATTTGATATGACTACAGATATAGAAATTGCATTTCGATCATTATAACATCCAACTAAATCAAGCAATTATAAAAAAAAAAATCAGTATTACCTAAAAAAAGTTCATAAGTAATACAAGAAATACAAATATAGATAATAACATTTATTTATTTATTTATTACCTACGAAGAAAATTTATAAATAAAACACTTGTAGGTAGTAATTATTTATAGAATTCAAAATGTATAAGTAATTTGTACAACTTAATTTATAAATAACATATGTATATATAAGGCCGTAAGTAATTATAAAAGCTTGCAAAAAATTATTTTCGGTACTTATTGTTTTAAAATTTTTAATTAAATATCTTTTACGCTAAATGCTATGAAAGTTTCAAAATGCAGATTTTTTCTATTAATAGATTAAAACATCACTTGTTTTCTCTATTTTTATATTTTCTATAAATAATTATAAAAATTTTCATTAAAAGTTATATATTATGAAATTATTTAAGAAATATTGTCTATTATAAATATATTACACTATTTATTTAATAATAAGTTCTTCCTCAATTAAACGTTGTTTCTAGACTTTTGTATATTACTAACAACAATTTTTTGTTAAAAGTTTTGTTATTACTTTGTCTGCTATCAATTATAAAGAGAAGGAATATTTATGTGTTAACATAAAGCAAAATTAGATCATAGATCATAGAGTGAGTAAAGGGAAGCTTGATAAATTAAACATATTTTAGTATATTGTCAATTAAAAATATACTTTAACTTATATATTATTTTTTTATGAGTCATATAATTACAAAAATTATTATCATATGTACTATATTTAATGGTGAAAAAAAGTATTTTTTACGTATTAATATTATCAAATAAAAAGAGTATTATTATACTAGTCGAGACTATTCACTACAAGAAAAATTGTTAGTATGTATAGTCAAAATATGTAGATAATATTTAAAAGTTGTTTGTAATTCAAATTTATCTACGGTTGAAAGAAAATGTACATGTAAAATCTTCGTAGATAACATATAGATTCTAAGATTCCTAGGTAGTTTTATGCAACCATATATATATATATATATATATATATATATATATATATATAAAATATTTGTATGGAACTACAATAAATAGTCATATAGTATCTTTAACTTGCTCAAATTTCAAACATTAAAATTGGTCATTCCACTTCGTAATAATCTAAGAGCCTATAAATATAAATACCATTATCATCATTCAAGTATTCAACCTCCAATATCAATAACTTTTAGATGTAAAAAAACAAAAGAGCCTATAAATATAAATACCATTATCATCATTAAGTATTCAACCTCCAATATCAATAACTTTTAGATGTAAAAAATCAAAATTGTATAGCACTTACAATTCATCCATACTAGTGCATATACTAGTGAGCCTTATACAAAATTTAGTGACCCTTAGACCTAAAAAAAGTTAGAGTTAACAAATTGTTATATATAAACCAACTTTTAAGATTGCTAAGGTTTTTAAGTCATGAATAAAACTCAACTCAAATCGATTATTAGGCAACAAAAATGTTAATATTTCTTTCACAAAAAATACTATCATGGTAAAGGTTTGTTGAAATTGGAGGGTTAGTGTCCTGTGGGCAGGTTGAGGAGTCCTTAACTGAAAAAAGGCATAAAAAATGACATGTACCTACTGCCATAATAGATCGAACATAGGTTGGTCACCTAATACGACAAGTAAGTTAAATATTATTTTATCACTGTCAAGTCGTCCATTTATACTGACAATAACAATAATCTAAAAAGTTGCAAAAGGACAATCAGTCCTACATAAACAACGTCTCCAACCCCTATAAATAAAGCAAAGCTCCAAAAGAAAGTTATGCTTTCAAACCTACTTTTAAATGTTTTAACTATCGAGTACTAACTTAAGCATCGGAAAACCTTTTGCAAGTATTCCCCTCACTCCATGACAAAGTCAAACAAACTTAACATGCAAAGTAGAAGACCAAAGATTGAAGGATGACATATTGTGACGAAGACCCCTTTAAGGCCCATACAAGAACATAAGGTTTCTTTATTTTCCATTTTCATTCACAAGATTAATACTACATGTACAATCAAAAAATCATACAAATCCACAATTTCCATCACATCTTAACATAATATCTAGTTTCATATAATCATACATTTAGAACAAACATCTTCGATACAAAGATTATTAGCTCCTTTTAGCTAAATTGAAGTGTGTTCTATGCAATAATACTTTAGGAATCATTTTAAATAATAGAAATAAACTAAATAAGCATTCATAAACTTAATCATGCACTAACAATATCTCCTTTCAACACACTCATTCGAGAAAAAAAGAAAAAAAAAGTATCAAAATACAATTGAAGTTGAATAAACTTACCAAAAATCAAATATCAATGATTCAAAAGATTCTAAGCTTCTTCAACTCCTCACGACCTCAATCCTCAATCTAACAAGAGATTCATGATAAAAACGTGTTTTGAAGGAATAATATAAAAGATAGATTTTAAAAAGTACATAATTTATAATTGAAAACGTTTTAGGCTGAGTTCAAGAGGGGGGTGAATTGAACTTTGAAAGATTTTTCCCAATATAGACCTTTGAAAATAGTTTTCGCAATTTGAAAAACTTTATTGAATCTTGGTGCTAAAGATATAAGGTGCAACAAAGAAATAAATTGATTCAAGGCACGGATGAATCAATTGGTTGTACAGGCAGACAGAAGTTTTCAAATAGGCCACACAACAGATTTGCAATTACACACCAAATTCGCAAAAGTACCTTAAGCAAATCAAATTCACACAGTTCCAATAGCAATATTATACTTAGAGCAAAATCACACATAAATCCAAATTTGAATGAGAGCAAAGAGGAACAAAATTACAAAATACAAATTTAAAACTCCTAACACAGCACTACACTGATTTCAGTCAATATTAATAAATTTGATAAAGTTTCCTAACACAGTAATTAATACAGACTTGAAAATTATTCAGAATGCAGATTCAATTATTCAGTTATACCAAGAACATAGAACAAGAATACAAATTCTGCAGTATTACACCAATTTAGCCAAAGTTCCAATTCTTTGTCAGATCACAGATTCAGAATCTTGTATGTATTACAGATTTAGAAAAGAACCAATTTGATAAGCAAAATTTCTTTGACAGCTACAACAGATTTATCAGAAACCAATACCGAATTCAAGTTACAATACACAAATCAATATTCAGCAGAGAACTTAAACCAGTTTTATCAAGATTACCATAAATTAATTCAATCTTTCAATTTAATTCAATATGCAGTGCAAGAACAAATCAAGATTATGAGAGAAGGGTTTAAGAAGAAGAGATACAATCAATTTTATACTGGTTCACCACAAAGGGCTACGTCCAGTCTTCTCTGCACCACTTGCAAAGAAAGTTCTACTAACTTAATTAATTGTTCACATACAATTAATCAACCAATTCCTACTCCCCGTAGAAATCAAGAACCCTGCTAAATTGATCAACTGATCCCCGCAACTCCCAATCAATTTCAGCAGAAACACCAGGCTAACTCAATTCCTACTCCCTGTAGAAATCAAGAACCCTGCTAAATTGATCAACTGCTCCCCGCACCTCCCAATCAATTTCAGCAGAAACACCAGGCTAACTCCTATAGCCCAAACCAGTACAATTGTTCAATGATTATCATAGAATTACAATGAATACAACACAAATCTTGATTCAAACAGGATCAAGAAAGGTTGAGAAAACTCCCTGATTGGCGCACAAAGAAAGGCCTGTACACAGTCTTGAAGAAACCCAGTAGCACACCTTAGTCAAAATTGATTCTTCAAGTAAAAGCCCTCTTTCGAAAATGATTATTATGAAACAACAAATCTCTCACAGTAGTTCTCACAAATGAATTTCAGAAGATTGTGTTTCACAAAAATGTATCTATATGTTCTTTTTCTTTTCTCTTCTTTTTCTTGTTTTTCACACTTGAAAACCCACTGTATTATAGAAGAAGAACTCAAAACCAGTTTTTAGAAAACAATTAATTCAGTTATGCTCAGACACGAATAAACTGATTCGGCTTAACCTGAAATCAGTTTATAATAGTTTAGTACTTTATTTTCCAAAACTGTTTTTAACCAAAGTTAAACCTTTTATGATTTGATTTAAATCATTTAGACCACGTGCTAATGAATTTCTCCTTAGATGTGCACAGGTTCTCTTTCACAACCAATCACACTCACTCACACTAAAACAAAGCCCAGAACACACTTTCATTTGCTTGCTTTGGCTTGCTAGGCATGTCTTGCATGGCTTCATCAAATCCTTTAGTATTGTGAGAATACTAACAATAATGAAATAAGATATGAATTTTAACTTCTATTTATAAATTTCACTTTTTATTTATTTTAAAACTTATTATGGAAATATTATGAGATTAATCTTTATAATTTTATGTTTCTGTAACACCCTACAAAATATAACTTCTATTTAAGCTACTAAGATAACACAATCATACACATTTTACCGTAATCCAAGTTAATAGGCATCAAAATACATAATTATGTTAAAATGCAATTTTAAAAACATGTTTACAAAATCATATACACGTTTTTCAAACATAAAACACTATTCCTATTAGCATCTCTCAACCTAAGTGGTCTTCCAAAGATCAATTTGCAGCACCATTTGCTTCCGTGTCAAAACATGATCATCGCAGACAGATATCAAAACTCAAGCACAACCAGATAAAATGTAAGCTAAACAATTTTCAATTTTAAGTAAATCAAAGTCATTTAAAGTAAGTACAAGATTAACACATTAAAACACCTCATGATCATTCATCTCAGTCAATTAATTGCAATCATTTCAATTATAGGACCCTAACACACTACATACTTGACTCTACTTCCGGAAAATTCATGCATTGAATAAACCCCGAGATATGCACCTGTCATACATCTTCAATTTGTGAACTCACACAACCTCCAAACAAATGAATCATCAATGATGTATGACAGGGTTAGTCCCCCTAAGACTTTTCTGACCAGCTATGTTTCAAGTTGTAGTCACCCAGTTTAAACCTCCTTCGACTCTCACCACCTAGTAATGGTCCTCTATTTGATTCCTATTACTAGTAGAGTCAGGATATCAATCGTTATTGATCTGGTCCTTAGACAATGCACTTCTTAACTGACCTAGGCACGAGTGTTTTTTTTTGCTGAAAATACTATGACTAGATCTTGACCAACTCATAAACACTTTATCAATTTCATAACATAATATAAATCTCTTTTCTTCCAAATCTCAAAATACATAATTTATTACACAGTTAATATTCATACACTTTAAATTTTCAATGCATCTATCATATTGAATCCATAACTAGCATTGCAAGAGAATCAAACAATCAAGACCGCAAGTCCAAAAGAAGTATTTTTTATTTTTTTTCGCCTGGGCGAAAATAATTTCTCCTGAGCGAAAATCCCCCTTGCCCGAGGATAACTTCCTCGCTTGAGCGAAAGTAGTCTAGAGAGCACTCCTGCTCCAAGGCCATTTTTGCTTGGACAAAATTTACTCTCGTCCGAGCGAGACTATCTCCTCGCCTGGGCGAAGGATTTCTCGCCTGGACAAGATGGGTCTAGAGAGCACCTCAGCTCCAAGGGTCTTCTCGCTTGGACAAGATAACTCTTGCCTAGGCGATAACAGTCTAGAGAGCACACTTGCTCCTTGAAACCATTCTCGCTTGGGCGAGATGCTATCGCCTAAGCGAATTATGCAGAAAACAACAACTTCTACTGCTTGAGAGCTAACATGCATGCCTTATATGCCAAATTTAAGCAAACTCAACTAGCATATTCGATGATTAATCTACCTTAGAACAAACTATATACTCAGTCGAACAACATAACATCAAATTTCACAAGTCACATTATACATGAAAGAATAAAATTAACATCAAAATTTAAAACTTCAATTTCATACCAGCAGAGAACCTTAACAAATACATTTCACAGGTACTAACCTATTAAACCCTAACATATAATCACACCCAAATCAGATGAAATATAGGTTAGTTTCCCTTACCTGAATTGTAGTGGAAGTTCACTCTCACAGCTCCAACAACCTAAGATCCTTAAGAACTCGAATCTGCACCAAAGGACTTCTGATCAATGATCAGACCAATACACTAGGGAATCGATCTCACAGAGGCACCGTCTGATGGCTCAGAGGCCACATGGAAGCTCCGAAAACAGAGGAGGGACAAAAGCCTAAAATTGACTCTAAGGGACGAGAGTAGAGAACGAACTTACTCTAATGGAGATTCTGATCGGATAGACTTGCTCTGTTCTCCGCAACGAGTCCAACGATGGACTCCGCTCGAGAAACTGATTAAAGACGGTCACAAAGGCTTAGAGAGAAGTCAGAAGAAAGGAATAGATATAGGTTTAGAAAGATGTCAAGTGAAAATGAGAGTTGACTATCAGCTTTTACTATAAATACTCATTTTCAGTTAATAATAAAATAATCAAGTGTCCATTCCACTTTTACCACTTCTACTTAGATAACAATTTCCTAGACCGTTGAAGTTTTGTCTAATCTCAACATCAGTCTTATATCTATAAATTTAAAAAGTCACATTTTCAAAAACAAATGAGAAATGGGAGAGAACTCAAGAAAAATTATGCATATAAAAAATAATGAACACATCTTAAGTGTATGTAGAAATTCGAGGAGCAAGTTCCACCATAACCCCTAGAGCTCCTACTAATGTTACTACTAATGTTAAAACGATACCTTAATTTTAGTAACAAATAATAAAGTAATTTAACCAATTCAACACCATAGTCTATTTCTATAGCTAATTACAGTAAATTTTAACTGGACAAGACTACCCACACAAGTTGAAAGAGACAAATAATTCTATATAAACTGGATATAATCAATGTTATCTCTGATCCAAGTTAGCAAAATATATTTAATTAGGTAAATCTGATCCAAGTTAGCAAAATATATTTAATTAGGTAAATATCAGTAGATAAGTGTCTATTTATCTAAGAATCTAATATCTAGGCAAATAAGTATAAGTGAGAAGAGTTGATGACAGCAAGAACTGAAAAAATGTCAGTCATATAAATGATTTTTTTCCGCAAAGTATTGGGAAAAAACAATTTTGTAAGTGCCATGTGATATGAGCACTACACAAATATTTAGTATTTAGGGAAACAAAGCAAACTCTCATGTTCTGTTCAACATAACCTATCCCATGATATGAGCAAGAGCAACCTACTTATGTTCTAGTCTTCTTTCTTTTGAGCTAAGGTCATTTAATAATCATAAAAAAAAGTCACAATTTTAAATTTATAATTGTTTATTTAATTAACGGAAAAGCATTTTAATAATAAAATTTTCTCCAGAATATCAACGTGAATGATACTTCATATACAATAAACTTAGCAATGCCCTAAAAAGTCAAAACTTTATGACTGAAAAAAAAAAGGCAGTCAGTTTTTTTACTTCTTCGCTGATTGAATATTATTGGGCTTAGATGACTAAAATTAATCGGGTTATGGTTTAGGGATTATTGCTAAAATTAAGTTTATTTGGATAAAAAAAATGGTATAGGCGAAACTATATATTTTATGATAACACGAAAATATAATTTATAGATTAAATCTAAAGCACAATAATCGTTTCAAATTCAAAAGTAGTTTAACATTAAAATATACATCATCACCAGTGTATATAAAATTGAAATAACTATTATGAATAAGAGGGTTTGAACGTATTTTTTTAATAAAGGTTTATTACTAATTTATTTTGGATTCTGAATATGCCAATTTTTGTTTAAATAAATATTAATAAGAAATTTTGTTGGGCCAGGATAGTTGTTACATGATCCTTCTCACCCACATGCTTTGTTTCATTTTTTTATACTGCCAATTAAATTTAATTATTTGGCCCGTGTCTCTCACAAATTTAGTAAACAATTAGAGTGAATAGAAAAATAAATATACTGACTAGTCAGAACTCAGAAGAGAAAAATAAATAAATAATGCGTTCTTAGTGTCTGCTTAAAATTAAAAGTGAAAGAATATTTAACTAGTGTCTACTTTAGCTAGATTTAACTTCAATAAGCCTACGTATCATTAATGTGTGGAGAAGTCAACAAAAGGTGGCATATAATTAAGTTTGATTATAGTGTTTATCTGCCGATGAAGGGATTCAGCAATAAATTAGAAGAACTCCTTACTTCCATTAATTGGCATTACTAAATAATAAATAATAAAAAGAAAATTATATTGACACTACGCTTTGTGAATTACATTTGATATCAGCTTTGTTTAATAAAATATTATATAATAATAAAATAATAATTTATTTTAATATCAATTCATAGTATTTTGTTCTATCAGTCTCGAACACCAAAAACAAAAGTGAAAGGAAAGCATTCATCACTCTCATTTCGCAAACTCATTTTATGATTGGACCAGCTGTTAATACACTGCCAGTTATTGGAGAAGAGTAGCTCACTCACTACGAATGCGATAAGCATCCACATGTCACATGCCATGCCTTTCTTATTGTTCATTTCACTATTTATCTTAAATTGCGAATTATATTTGTGTATTAGTTGTTATTTATTATAATTTTTAATTATATTTAAAAATATATTTTATCATACAAATTTAAAGTACCAGGATTAAATCTGTCAAACACAAATTGTTTGTTTATAAAATGGGTATTGTTATTAATAAAGTTGTCACGTGTCATGCCTTTCGTATTAATAAACTTTTGATGAAAACCTTCTGTTTTTAAATACATTGAATAACTAGTAACAAAATACTTAAATTTGAAGACTTAGAATGACACTGTAATCGATACTCATGCAAAAATAATATATATATATATATATATATAAACGGACAAAATAATACACTACCACTTCCACTGATTTATAAGTAAAAATAACACCTTTTTCTTAAATATAAACCATTTTTATTTTATTTTATTTTATTTAATGATATTTTCCTACATTTTTTACTTTTAATATGTAACTTTTATTTACTGTATTTTCATTTCACCAGAAGAATACTTTAAATAAAAATATTTAATTTAATTTATTAAACTGATTTCTAATATATTTGAATTATTATACATGTGGTCCTCAAGTAATTAAGTGAACGTGGTCCTCTAAAGTAAACTTAAAAGTAATTTTAAACAATAGGTAATGTGGTCCTCTAAAAAGAATAAATTATACTTTTTAATATACTAAATAATTAAGCGAATTGTTGTTATTAGACGTGTCCCGATCTCTCTTTCCTTTTTTTCTTTCCTTTCTTCTCATTATTCTCTTTCATTTCTTTTTCTCCTGTTTTTTAAAAATTATTTCCTTCATATCTTATTTATTTTAAAATTTGATTTATTCTAAACATCTCCTATTTTTTTTTATAACTTTTTCATTGGAATCATGGGAGAAAAATGATATTCTTAACTTAGTTAACCTTAATTATATTTTGATACTTTGATCTACGTCTTTAGGTTTTGAGTAGTTTTCTTTCTTGAGCTGAAATTTTTACTTAGAATAAGAAATTTCAATTAGATGAAACTATTTATGTATTTTATAGAACCTTAGGATAGATAAATGTGAATGTGACATGGTCACATTATTTGAGTCTTATACACAGTGGTGTGTTGTTGAAATGTTTGTGTTGGAGATCCCACATCGACTAGAGAGCAGAACTTTCAATAGTTTATAAGTAGGTGTAAACCTCACCTTACAAGTCGGTTTTGTAAGGTTGAGTTAGGCTTAAAATTCACTTCTGATATGCTATCAGAGGCTATCCTAGCAAGGTTGTTAGGCCTATCGTGCCACCTGCTATCGGGCTGTTATCGGACTACCCTTACATATAAGTTTCACGCTCGAGTTGAGGAGTCTCAGGGTGAGGGGGTGTGTTGGAGATCCCACATCGACTAGAGATGAGGCCTTTCAATAGTTTATAAAGTAAGTGCAAACCTCACCTTACAAGCCGGTTTTGTAAGGTTGAGTTGGGCTTAAAGTCCACTTCTTGATAGTTTGAATTCGAAAAAAATAGAATAGTCATGTGTATATGTCAATTTTGTATGAATATGGCATCTGAGACAACTTGGTTCAAGTTATGATTGTTTTCAAGCAAAATATTCAATGTCGGGCATAAAAATGAAGTGAAAAAGCTTAACTTGAATCAATTGGAACACTTGCACTAAGTTAAGAAATTTTTGAATTGTGTAGAGTCGCTAGGCAAGCAAGACTCTCGCTAGTTGAAATTGGTTAAATTAAAAACCTGTGAGCTTTGATTGCTAAGCGGGCCAATTTCACATGACAAACTGTTTAAATAAAAAGCTTGTAGTGGTTTGGTCGTGAGAACCAAGTCTCATTGGGAAAAATTTATTTAATTGAAAGCCCGAGAACTTTGGTTGTTGGGCAAGTCAATTCTTATTAGGAGATATGTCTTTATGAAAAAAAAATCAATTGTGTAGTCGCTGGGTATATATTTTGTTCGTTGGGTGACTACAAGTTGTTATATGTGTTGTTGCCTTTGATTGAGCAAGCTCAATGGTAGTTGGATGAACTGTAACATGAGAACAATTCGTTGGTGAGACATTGTTTTCTAAAGTTTAACAAATATGTTTTCAAAATATTTCTAAATGCCAAAAAATTGTTTATGTTTCATTAGAGTGTTATATTGATGATTGATATATTGGATGAATGTTAGTAAATGTGATAAATGATGGATGAATGATGTGTATTTACAAATAAGAGGTTACAAATCTGGATAGTATGTGAACTTTTATTTGATTTGTGTATTAAATATTGACACTTATATTCCAATAGAGATATCTCTACTTCACTTATGATCTAAGTCACATACACTAAGATATCTAGTGGTGAGAAGTTGAGAAGGGAGTTCTTGCACATTTAAGACATGTGGATGCACGACTTGGGTTGTGTTGAACTTACTCTAGGATTCTTGCACATTGTGACATATTCAGATACATAGCTTGAGCTACAATGAACTTACCCTAATTCACTCTCTTAGGTTCACTTGTAAATCTAAGTCTTATTATATCAGATGTTAGTCTCTAGTAGGACATATATAATACGAGTCTTCTGGAAGACATATTGTAAAATATCCTTAATCATATATATCCATGTGTAGTTTATATTGTTGTTGTAAGTTGATATTTGAAGGAGATTGAATGATTTAATCTATGATAAAAATGTCTTCTTTTATATATTTTTCTTATGTTGGAAATGTATTTCAATAGTTTACCCCTAACATGTCTTGTTTGTTCGTGAACTAAGATGGTTATACTATGTATACAAGCAGATATGGATGCAGGTGCAAGAGCATATAGAAGGCAATAAGAATTTTCTTTGACTTGTCCTTGTTAAATAATTGTATATATACTTAGTTTGTGTATATTAAGTCACATTTAGAAATACTTATACCTTGCACAAGTTCTTTGTTGACCTTATAGAATAATGGATAATATGTAGTGTTTTGGGATGTTACATTTTATGATATCAAAGTTGTTCATCCTTAGGATGACATGTAGATAGTGGGTTTAAGGTGTTTATTTTGCATGTAGATATTTGTTTAAATCTAGTTTCAACACATAGTTAAAAAATTTTAGATTGGATTTTAAACAATGACTGTTAAAAATCTTCTTTGTATTTAAGATAAATGATTGTCGTGAATGAAAATAAAAGTATTAAGAAAGAAAGAATATTGAAAAAAATGGTGAGAGTTCACACTCATAACTAAATCAAAATGATTTTTTATCTTAATTCTATGAGTTTAAAGTTGAACATATGCTTGTTTCTAATGTAAAACATTTTTTTTATATTAAGTGTTTGTTTGTAGATTTTGAAATTGTCTTTTAAGTTTATAGTTTTACACCAATATTAGTTTTGGTGTAGCATTTTTATGTATTATAGGTATTTTGTTGTTATTGATGAACATAAATACTAAGTGAATTTGAGATGTCTACCTTTGAAGGATCTAGACACTAACAATAATCTTTCAAATGAATTTGACTTCATGTTAATTACATTCTTTTTAGTTTTTGATGAATAAAGAGTACCTTTAAATTAAAAGAATATGGAGTGAATATTTGCACAATGAGTGTAGAGGGAGTTATAAGTTAGAATTAATTGTTTCATGATCTAGTTTCAAATAGAGGTCAATAGTAAGAGTTATATAAGTAGTATACCAATAGTTTAAAGATTTAGATATGTGTTTCCAGAGGACTTTTCTTTGAGATGGTGCTTGAGCGAAGTTGTTGTTAATGACACCTTATAAAATGGCTCTAGCTAAGTAGTAGTAATGATGAGGATCACTTGGAAGATCATATATAGGGTCATTCACAAAGGCCATAGCTAGAAGAATAGAGGACGAAGAGGGGCTTAAAAAGACTTTGTTAGTACTCTCACAATACTAAAGGATTTGATGAAGCCAAGCAAGCCAAAGCAAGCAAGAAGATGGAAGAGTGTCTTAGGCTTTGTCTTACTGTGAGTGAGTGTGATTGGTTGTGAAAGAAAACCTATGCACATCTGAGAAAAAATTCACTAACACATGGTCTAAAATGATTAAAACAAACCATGATGTATAAGATAAAAACTTTTGTTAAAAACAATTTTGGAAAATACGGTACTGGACGAATATAAGTTGATTTTAGGTTTAGCATAATTAATTTATTCGTGCCTGGACAGAACTGAATTAACTGTTTTTTAAAATCTGGTTTGGGTTCTTCTCTTATAAATACAGTGGGTTTTCAAGTGTGAAAAACAGACACACATACGAAACAAAAATACAATCTTTGAGCATCAATTGTGATACCACTGTGAGAAAATCATTTTGAGAAAAATCTAGAGTTCTTCTTGATCATTTTGAAAGGGGGCCTTTTACTTGAAGAATTAATCTTGACCAAAGTAGTGTGCTATTGGGTTTTTTCAAGTACAGGCCTTTCTTTCTGCATCAATCAGGGAGTTTTTCTCAACCTTTCTTGAACCTGTTTGATTCAAGATTTGTGTTGTGTTCATTGTAATTCTATGAAATTTTTAAACAATTGTATTGGTTTTGGGCTATAGGAGTTATCCTTGTGTTTCTACTGAATTGATTGGGAGCTGCGATGAGTAGTTGATCAATTTAGCAGGTTTCTTGATTCTTACAGGGAGTAGGAATTGGTTGATTGATTGTATGTGAACAATTAATTGATTAGTTGGAACTTTCTTTGCGTGTGGTGCAAAGAAGACTGGACGTAGCCCTTGAGGAAGGGTGAACCAGTATAAAATTGATTGTGTCTTTTCTTCTTCTTATCCCTTCTCTCACAATCTTGATTTGTTCTTGCGCTGCCTACTGTAATTAATTGGAAATTAATTTGGTTCTGCTTAAGTTGCTGAAAAATTTGATAATCTGCAGTATTTCATATCTGCTTTAATTCTAAATAAATCTTATCTAGAAGTTGTTCTGTACTATTTGATATCTATGTTTCTGCATACTTGAAGTTTTATTACTATAGTATGGTTCTTGACATTCTTACTACAAGAATTGCATTCTACTCTTGTGCTGATCATTGCAATTAATTGATAATTAAATTTTTGATCTGGTTAATCTGCTGCAAATTGTATATTCTGCAGTACCTGTATCTGTGTTTAATTCAATTTTGTAATTAGTGTGATCAGATATGTTAATCTTGTTTTGTGGCAGTAATTGTATCTTAAAATTAGATTTTATCTTGATAGATATTCTCATTTGATCTTACTGTGTGAAGCTACTAGTTCTTCTTTAATTTTTGTAAATCAATATCAATATCTGAATTCTGATTTGTGATACTATCTTTGGTGTGCTATTGGTAATTGTGAATCTTTGTGATTGATTGCCTTTATCTTGAGCCATTGCAGAACTGTCGTTTTGGTGTATTGTATCTGACTTGATAATCTTGTATAAATTGTCTTCTTTGTTAGAAGAAGAAATCAATTCATTCGTGCTTGAAGCCAATTTATTTTATGTTGCACCTTATATTCTTAATCACTTAGATTCACTAAAGATTTTCTAATTGTGAATTTTTTTTTCAAAGAGTTAAATTGCAAAAAAATTTCAAAGTTCAATTCACCCCCCTCTTGAACTTAGCCAAATACGTTTTCAACTCTTTTCTTTACATTATTAGAGTCTTCCTTATCTTTTCTAAAGTCTTGGAGTAGAATCTTTGTATAGGAGTAATTTTATGCTTGGTTAGGTTGTGCTTATCTTTTTCATAAGGATGGGGATGAATCATTTATCTTATGGTAGTGGGTAGAATGAGGTAGTGGTAGATCCTGCTATTACTTCTAAATAGAGGTATCTAGTAACTGATGTTGCATGCACCCTTGATAAAGCAAAACTGGTGCTCTTTTATGGGAAAAGTGACAATTTTTATTGTGTCAAGCTTTGTTGCATTTGCAAGCCATTTTTATAATCAATATTTTGGTGTTGAAACATAATAAAATGTTGAGACACCACATGAATGATAGTGAGGTAATTAACATGATTGCACATTCTTTTGAATTTGAAAATATCATTATTCGAGAAGAAGAACAAAATGAGCTAAAGATGTTGGTACGCACATTATGTCCCTTACAAATTAAGAGTAGTCCTTCCAATAAACATGGAAAGATTTCCATTTTTTATTCATTTGTACGTAATCGAGGTTTTATAAATTTCTTTTCTTTGTCATCTGATGTTAGATATACGAGTGTAAGCTTGGCTTGAATAACACAAGTGTGATATTTTCTTATGAAGAGGTTGACACAAGATGTCTCTATTCACGTTAGAATATAGTGAATTTGTGGATGATCAAGTTTGATCACATTAACATCTTCATAGGCATTTTTGGACAAGGACCTTACTACAAAAATATTGCAGATGCTTGAAGAACATGGGTTAACCTAGATTGCATGTTTGATGAAGGTAAAATACATTGGGACATTAATTTGGCATGCACAAGGAGGAAAGTTAGTTAAACAAAACCTAGGGTATATTCCATCACTTTAGTTATTAGTAATTATGAATCCAATTTCCATAATTGTGCAAAAGGTTGAAAATATCTTGAGTAGGTAAAAGTATTATACAAATCAAAGAAGACCTTTAGGATCTTTTCTAGTGAACATGCTTTTCTAAGAGTTACACCATTTATTGGTGTAGGAAGATCAATCAAATCTAAAAAGCTTACTCCAAAGTTTGTAAGACCTTATCCGATTCTCAAGAGAATAGGTCATGTTGCATAAAAATTTGTTTTGCCTCCTCCTTTAGCCAATATTTATAATATCTTTCATGTATCACAACTAAGGAAATATGTACATGATCCCATTCATATTCTATAGTCTAGATTAATGCAAGTGAAGGAATATTTGTCTTTTGAGGTGAAGCTAGTTAGAATTGTAAATTCTTAAGTAAAGAAACTCCATGATAGAAATATCAATATAATCAAAGTGTTGTCGAAGAGATGGAAGAGGAGATAAGAGAACCATATCCTAATCTTTTTCTTGGTAAGCTAATTTTCGAGGATCAAAATTTTTGTTGTTAGGGATAATTGTAACCCTCACACCCTTCTATCTCCCTTTCTTTTACTTCTTTCTTTTCTCCCTTTTCCTCTCTTTCTCTTATTTCCTTTTCTTTGTGCCTTCTCTCTAAGTTCATCCCTCCATACCTCATATTTCATAATATGATCACACCCTATAGTAGCTAAGGAGTCAGGAATCATTTCTATCCAATTAGATTTTCAAACAAAGCAAGTCTCCTATTTACTCTAAAGATTTATTGTTCTATGATTTTCCTTGTGATTCTATCATCAATCTTGGTGGGGTTAATTGATAAAAGTGATCATCTCAACTTGGTTAACCATATATTGAAATTTAGTTATGTTTACATAATTTGTTCTAAGTCTCTAGATTTTGAACAATTCTCTTGCTTGAGCTACAATTTTTCCTAGAATAAAGAAATTTCGGTAAGCAAAACTATCTATTATTTGATATAACCTTGGGATAGATAACATGGATGTGAAAGTTACATGGTTAAATTATTTGAGTTTTATGCAAGATTATGTGTTGTTGAAATGTTTTGAATGTTTGAATTTCAAATAAATAGAATGATCATGTGCATGTCAATTTTGTATGAATATGACATATGAGACTATGGTTCTTTTAAAAGCAAAATATTTAATGTTAGACATAAAAATTAAGTGAAGAGATTATTAACTTTAATTAATTGGAACACTTGCGTTAAGCTACCAAAATTCTAGATTATTTAGAGTCGTTTAACAAGTAAGACTCTCGTTGGGTGAAATTCGTTAAATTAAAAACACGTGAGTTTTTGGTAGCTGGACGAGCCAAATCCGTTGGGCCAACTATTTAAATTCCAATGGTTTGGTCGTTAGGTGAGTCAAGTCTCGCTGGTCGAAATTCATTTAATTGAAAACTCAAGAGCTTTGGTCATTGGGCAAGTCAATTCTTGTTGAGCGAAAAGTCTTTTATGAATAACTTTCAATGGTGTAGTCAATGGGAAAATATTTTGTTTGTTGGGTGAATATTTTTTTTTTTCAGTAGTGTAGTTATGAATAAGAGGTCACAAATTTAGGATGATATTTGTTTGAATTGTGTATTAAGTATTGACATGTTTCACTCATAATCTAAGTCACATAAATTAAGATATTATGCAATGAAAAACTGAGTCGGAGTTCTTGCACATCATGACATATATAAATGCACAAATTGAGTTGTATTAAAACTTATTTAATGAGTTCTTACACATAGTACCATAATTAATAGATCTACAACTTGGATTATAAATCTAAATCTTGTATATTGAATCAAATGCGACTCTCTAGTAGGATATACTCAATACGAGTCTTTCAAAAACATATTTTTTGAATATCCTTAATCATGTTATTGTTATTGTATATCAATATTTAAAAGAAATTGAATAATATATTATATAATTTTTTAGGTTCAAAATTATTTTGATAATTCATCATTACATGTATTATTTATTTAGTGAACTGTAATTAATATAATATATACACTAGTAAATATAAATATAGTTGAATTAACGTTTAGAAGATAATAAAAAATTTCTTTAACTTGTCTTTATTAAATAATTGTATATGTAGTTAACTTGTGTATAGTAAGCCGTATGTAGAAATACTTGTACTTCTACAAGTTCTTTGTTTGGCGCTATAAAATAATGAATTTAAAATACAACCGAGCTTACACAACTGAGCTTAAAATTTAAAAATACAACAGATAAACTAACTTCTGTTAAAATACTACAACTTAAAAAGCAGAGGAATAATGCTTAATCCGAACGTGTTGGAATTGACTTTAAAAAATGAGCTGAACTTAATTATGAAGAGGAAAAAAACGAAGCAATTGCACTGCCAGCGCATTTCCTCTTTTCTATCGTAAAGAAAACTATTGATATAAGAGACACTACCCCCTAGAAAATGTCCATAATATTTTATATGATGTTACTGAATGAAATTTATACATTCTTTTAAAATAATTCATTTAAACCACCGAATGCATAAATATCTATGAATTTATTCTCACTTAGTAAATAGTCTTAAATACAAGTTTTGAATTATCTCCATTAAAAATATTTGATTTTCTTGAAAACATAGAATATCTTTTACTTGGTAAAATTACATAAAACGGATTAAAAAAGCGTTAACAAACTTTGCCAAATAAGATATTTTTCTTCACTAAAAAAGTGTTAACAAATTTCCATTCCACGCTAATTTCTTTCAACGTGCATAATTATAAAGTATTTTCTTGAAGTAATCTGTTAGTATTAACAGAAATAATTAAAGTAGAGCTTATCTGTCTTAACGAACCTATTTCAATAAATAATTAAAAAGTCCAATTTAGATTAATACAAGTTTTTTGCTACTCAACACAGCATAAAATGTGTGTCTAAAATTAATTTTAAACTCATATTTTAACCATACCTAATGAGTTAAAATTAATTTAATAAAAAGTAACTACTTTGGTTGGTGAATTAAAAAAGTAAATGCTTGCAATGGTAGCACTAACAAGGTCATCATCTCCAACCTAATCATATGTTGTTTGTTTACTATGGTATTAACAAAGAGAACAAGCATCATAGTATTATATAGAAGGGTTTGGAAAGTTCGTGGTGGCGTGTTTTTTTCATCTTCATCATCACAGTTTACAAGTCATGACAGGTGCACTTATTCCTTTCTTTTGGGTAATGAAAAAATTGAAAATTTCTACTTCAAATGAAAGAACCTACTAACCCAGAGATTACAAATAAATAAAACAATGAAGAGGGGACCACATAGAATGAAGAACATATGTGACAACTGCACCAGAATTTGATCCCTTCTCCTCCATTGGTAGCTACCACCATTCTTCATCGGCACCAACACTTCACTGTTTCCCTTCACGATTCTCAACTCAACCTCTTTTGTTCTTCACGTTCCCAAAAATGTCATATCCTTTTCACCTTTTCTAAATTTGTTTTTATCACTTCTAAGTTGTAACTATTAATATATTATAGATAGATTTTTAGACACGCGCGGAGTTCAGATAAAAAAATCCGTGTCACTGTTTCTGAGTGCTTCTGCTAAAGCTGATGCCACATATTCTTATCTCTCCCCCGATTGCCACTTTTGTCGCTTTCATCACATGTGTTTATCTCCCAATGCTTTTTTCTCCACCTTGCATTCGCATGTCTTTTCACAACCAAGTCATAGTAATTAGCAATCGTCATTGCCAAACTTTCCCCAAGCTCTTTTTTTTCTTTTTTTTTTGTAATTCTATGTTTCTCTCATAGCTTCTAATAATACGGTTGGGTTAGGTTAGACCCTTCTCTCCTTTCAGCTTAATTTATTAGCCCGTCACTTTCTTTGTGCTGTTTGTATTATTGTAATACGAAGAAAATATGTGGGCTATAACTTTTTTTTCTAAATTTTATGACGCTATTCTGGCTGATGGAGTATCTATGATGATATGCTGATTTATTTTTTGTGTTTGTGTCTTTTCATATGTTTCTGTAGGAGAGTGGTTTTGATAAATTTTGATGGAAATTTGCATTAATTTTGCAGTTGCAAGGTTGAAAAGGGTGGTCCCACAAAACTGTTTAAGGAGACAGACAGGTGGAAATAATTGTGTGTGTTTTTAAAATTTCTCTTTCCTTGAAGTGGTTGAAGGACTCACAGGTTGAAGATGGTAACTGTGGATCAGCGTCACGAGTTGGTGTTGTTGTTGTAGTAGTACATGAGGAAAAGTGGTACTGGGGAAGAAGCTTTTTGAATAAAGAAAGAATCGTTGTGAGGAAAGTGAAATGGAGCCAGTGAATCAGAAATCTATTGAGAGAGTGGTTTCGCAGAAAGCCTTGCAAATGGGAAGCTCGTTTCCTTGCCAAATTTGTGTGGTGGGATTTCTCTGTGGAGTATGCCTCACCTCTCTGTTCTTGGCTGCTTTGACTTCCTTTGGTACCTTTCAGTTTGGTCCCATTTCATTTTCAACCATGCCAATGGCTAATTCATCAGGGAATTCAACTTTTCCTAACGATATCAGTAAGTCAATTTCCTTCTCCTCTCTTTGATTTGGAACATTTTTTGTTTATTTTTCTTTGTTTTACGGAAGTGGGGTTGTGGATGCAGTGTCATCTACCTCTGTTATCATATAACTATTGCTTTGCAGATATAGAACATTGCCTATTTCAGAAACTTTGAAACTGGGTTGTGAAAATTTGCCGTATTTAATTGAAAACTTTAAACACAAGAAAAAAAAAAAAAAAAAATTTTTTTTTTTTTTTTTTTAATTTAAAATAACCAAAGTGTTTTTTTTTTTTTTTTTTTTTTTTTTGAAAAAAAAAATTCCGGTAACCTTGTTTCTTAAAATAATTTCATGTTAGTTTGATAATTATAGAGCACGAT